>WNGA01001815.1_pt2 | contig 141243 bp, 104 predicted proteins | sample 5400061 | NCBI WGS metagenome assembly WNGA01 (sample SAMN13153366, study PRJNA577476) | soil metagenome | isolation source: 100 cm soil or saprolite under grassland replicate 2 | place: USA:California | collected 2016-06-15 | reverse complement strand
CAGCACGCTCTCGTCGGGCCACTGTCGGCGGATCTGGGCGCCGCCCTGGTAGTCGATGTCGAACAAGTAGTCCTTGCCGTCCTCGAGCGCACGGTTGACGGTGTGAACCGCGGTCCCATAGCGGTGCCCGTGGACGACCGCCCATTCGGCGAACTCGCCGCGGTCGACCATGCGGGCGAACTCCTCGTCGGTGACGAACTTGTAGTCGGCGCCTTCGCGTTCGCCGGCGCGCGGTGCGCGGGTGGTGTAGGAGACGGAGAACTCGAGCTTCTCGTGCTCGGCGAGCAGATGCGCCAGCGTGGTTTTGCCGGCGCCCGACGGCGAAGAAATAACGAGCAAGATGCCTCTGTGCTTCCCGGGCTCAGCCTCCGTCATTGGCTTGAATTCTACCATTGCCGTCGGTGAACGGCCCCACTCACTCGACGTTCTGTGCCTGCTCGCGCATCTTCTCGAGCGCGGCCTTGGCGTCGATCACGAGGGCGGCGATGCCGGCGTCCTGAGCCTTCGACGCGATCGTGTTCAGCTCGCGCCCGAGCTCCTGGATCACGAAGTCCAGCTTGCGGCCAATCGCGCCGCCCGCCGCGAGCAGGTCGGTCACGAGCGCGAGGTGTGCGCCCAGCCGAACCAACTCCTCGGAGACATCGAGGCGCTCGGCGAGCAGCGCGACCTCCTGGGCGAGGCGACCAGCGTCGAGTCCAGGCTGGCTGCCGAGCGCCGCCACGCGCTCCTCGAGCCTCCGCGCAAACGAGGCCGGCAACCCGGCAGCCTTGGTCGCGATCTCTTCGGCGAGCTGCGAGATCCGCGTGTGTTGCGCGGTCAGATCCTTCGCCAGCACGGCGCCCTCGCGCGCCCGGTTGGCGCGTAGCTCGGCGAGCGCACGCTCGACCGCGGGCCGCAGCGACTCCCACAGCTGTTCGCCGGCGATCGATTCGGCGCCGATCGCGCGCATGAATGCTGCGACGGTGCGCAGGCTGACCGCCTCGTCGATCTCCAGCGCCTGGCGCAGCCGTTCGAGCGTCGCGTGCACGGACCGCAGCCGTTCCTCGTCGATCTCACCGGCCTCGCGTCGCGACTCGTCGCGAATCTGCACCACGACCGTACCGCGCTCGATCGCGCTCCGGACCGCTCGACCGATCTCGTGATCGCAGAACGCGTCGGGCTCGCGGCTGCGGATTTTGAGATCCAGTCCGCGGTGGTTGAGCGAACGGATTTCGACGTGTAGGCGCCGCTCGCCCGCCTCCGCGGTCGCCCGGCCGAACCCGGTCATGCTGTGAACCACACCCGACATGACCGCGCTCGTGGGAAGACTTTAGCTTCTGCTGCGGGCTTCGCGCGCGAATCGCGCGATCAGCCGCGACAGCGCCGGATCCTGGATCGTGTGACCGCCCGACGTCAGCGGCGGCGGATCGCCGAGATCCGACTCTCGGGTGGGCACGGGCATCGCCGCCATCGAGCGGACGGCGAGCCAGCAGGCGACCAGCAGCGCAGGGATGATCCACAGCAGACGCTTCGTAAACGACATACACCTACATTATCGTACCCACCGCGCACCGCAATTTTTTCACGCGTTTCAGTGCAGCGGCAGGCCGGTGAGCCCGGCACCAAACTGGGAGCCGACGCTCCGCGGAGCAGCGCCCTGGAGGGCCACCGTGACGACCGGAATGCCCGCGGCGGTGGTGTCGCGGGCGGTGCCCCGGCAGCTGCCCGCGAGCGCCTGTGGCGGGGCGACCGCGGCCCCGGCTGGCGTGAGCACCGCCAGCGGCTTGCTTGCGCGTAGCTTCGCCGGTAGTTGCAGCAGCACGTCGGCCGAATCGCGTGCGAACAAGCCGCTTCGCTCGGTCCCGTCGATGCGGAACGCGAGCCCGCGCGCAGTGGTGACGACTTCAATCCGGCGTACGTCGCCCTCGATGCGGAGCGGCGGCGCGACCGCCATGCTGGCCAGCGTCAGCTCGCCCAGGACGACGCCCCGGAGCGCGATGTCGTCGGAGCGTCGGCCGCGGAACAGCTTCTCGGCGGTCACGTACACGGCCCGGCGGCGATCCGGCGAACGCGCCACCAGCAGGACGCGCCCGTCGTCCGCGGTGAGCTGGCGGTATTGCCCGGTCGCCGGCGCATACGCGTAAAGCTCCTGATGCGGGTTGAGGATGAACACGCCCTCCCCTTTTTCGGGGACGCGCAGGGGTGGCTTTTGCCGGCCGACGAACAACAAACTCTCGTCGAGGCCCTGGCCCCATTTGGCGGCGGTGTCGGCGAGCGCGCGGCGGATTTCGCCCATCTCGGGCCGAGCCTTGAGCGCGCCGAGATCGGCGGCCTCGAGAACCTCGCGCGCCCACGGGACGTAGGCGCGCTCGAGCAGCGCACGCACCTCGGCGGTCGCCTCGGCGAAGCGCTCCTGGCGCACGAACGAGCACGCGACGTTGAGCCGGGGCGCGAGGAAGCTCGGATCGGCGGCGAGCGCCGCACGGTACTGCGCGCGCGCCTCGTCCCACTTGCCCTGACGGTAGAGAACCTTGCCCGCGGCGTTGAGCTCGGTCGCCTTCGAATCGGGCGGCTTGAACGGATCGCTGCTGCCGAGGGCAGCGTCCGCGGCGCCACCGTTTCGGGCCGCACAGCGCGACGGCGATCCGCCAGCCAGCACGAGCGGCACGATCGCCACGAGAGCGATCATTGCCCGCGGGAACCTTGGCAGGGTTCCCGCACCCTCCCGCGACGATCTGCGCCCGGCAAAGCCGCGCTCCGATCACGCGTCATTGCCCGCGGGAACCCTGACAGGGTTCCCGCACCCTCCCGCGACGATCTGCGCCCGGCAAAGCCGCGCTCCGATCACGCGTCATTCGAGCCAGACCCGCCGTAGGTCGAAGTGGTCGCCCACCGCGGCCAGCCCGCGAACCCGGCTGGCGACCAGCGCGGGCACGTCGTAACGGTAGAGGAAGATGACCGGCTGCTCGTCGGCGAGCAGCGCCGCGATCTTGCCGCGGATGGGGCCGCGAGCCGCGGGCCCAGGGGCGATCCGCGCCGCGTCCAGCAGCGCGTCGAGCGCGGTGGAACGATATCCGCCGTGGTTGAACGCGCCGTCGGCCCCGTAGAGTGGCGACGGATCTTCGTCGGGCGCGCCCTGCCAGGACATCGGCGCGAGATCGAAGTCGCCGCGGCGCAGGCGTGCGAGGATCGTCGGCGCGTCGGCGGGGACGAGGTCGAGCAGCACGCCGGACTTGCGCAACTCGAGCGCGAACGCGCGCGCCTCGACGTGAAACAGCTTGTTGCCAGCGGGCTCGAGCATGACGAGGCGGATGGGCTTGCCCTGGCTATCGCGGACGCCGTCCGCATCGCTGTCGCGATAGCCGGCCTGCTCGAGAGCCGCGATTGCGCGCGGACGGTCGAAGCCGGGCGGCGGGATGTCGGCGTCGAACGGCGGGCCGCCGATCGGTCGCGCGAGCTCGTGGTGCAGCTCCCCGGAGAACCGCTCGCGGTCCCAGAGCGCGGCGATCGCGCGCCGAAAGTGCACGTCGGCCATCGGATAGTGGCGGTGGTTCGCGATCAGGAACGAGAACCGTCGCGTCGGCTGCCGAACGAGCGCGCTCGCTCCGTGCAACGTCGTCGGCTCGACCTGCTCGGGATAGTGCACGTCGAGTACGCGCGTGTGGAGGTCCACCTCTCCGCGCCGAGTACGGTTGAGCGCACGCACGGCGTCGGGGTCGACGTCGAAGACGATCTCGTCGACGCCCGGCGCCGGCCCCCAGCCGTCGGGCACGCGTTCGAGGCGGATGCGCTTGCCGCGCTCCCAGCTCGCGAACCGGAAAGGTCCCGTGCCCACCGGCTGGCGCGCGATCGCCGACGATTCGAGACGCACGCCGCGGATCAGATGATCGGGCAATATCGGCACGTCGCAAAGCGCGCGCAGCGCGAAGTCGGACGGGCGCTTGAGCACGAACCGCACCGTGCGCTCGGTGACGAGCTCGATCGACGCGACGTCGACCAGCGCGGCGCCGAGCGCTGTTTGCTCCGCGGCGGGGCGCAGTAGTGGCTCGAACGTCGACTGTAGATCGAGCACGCCGAACGCCCGTTTGTCGTGCCAATGGACGCCGCTGCGTACGCGAACCGCCAGGCGCATGCCGTCGTCGGAGACGTCCCAGCTCTCGGCGAGCCCGGGCCGGTAGCTGCCGTCGCTGCAGTCGAGCAGCGTCTGATAGACGAGCCCGGCGGTCACTTGCAGCGCCGCCGCATCGCCGTCCGCCAGCGGGAGCAGGCTCGCCGGCTCGGATTCGAGGTGCACGCGCAAACTGCCGCCGGTGCGCGGGGGCGCCGGTACGGACGCGGGCGACGGCAGCTCGATCGCGGGGGGCGGCGGCGGCCGCACGGGCCCGATGTCGCTGCCGGCGGCGCGCGGGACCGGCGCTGAGGCCCGCTTGCCGCGGCGGCAGCCCGCCGTTCCCGACGCAAGCGCGATGCCCACGACGCTCAGCACCCCGACGGAAACCACGCGCCGCGATGCTTGCCCGCCAAATTTCGTCGTGTTATTGAGGGTCGGCCGCATCGCGCGGCGGGAGAGGTTGTCCATGAACCGACTGCCGACCGTATATCACCGGATCGTCCCCCTGGCAGCCGCGCTGCTCATGCCGGGCAGCGCCAAGCTCGCTTTTGCACAGGGCCAGGCGATGCCCCCCATCAAGGTAGACCTTCCACCGCCGCCGAACTTCAACATCCAGAACGCACCCGAGAAGTACCCGAGCGGCGAGCTGTCGATCTACGGGCTGCGCAAGAAGATGAGCCAGTACCTGGACAAAGACGTCCAGGTCCGCGCCTATCTGCTGCAGATCTACGAGTGCCCGGCGGAGCTCCGCAAGTGCAACGACGAGCTCGCGGCCAAAGCAAAGAAAGAAAAGAAGAAGGAGTCCAAGGCGCAAAAGGGCGGCGCGCCGTCCAAGGCGGGTGCTGCGAGCCCGGAGGCGCAGGCGCAGCTCAAGGGCGGCTGTCGCCCGTGCGACCAGCCGCACTTCTTCATGGGCGACACGCCCACGACCAAGCTCGACCACGGCCTGCTGATCGCCGACTACCCGATCAAGGATTGGAACACCGGCAAGCCGAAGCCGCTCGTCGCCAAGACCGGCGAGCAGTACGTCGTGACCGGGATGTTCGCGATCAACTCGATCGGTGGATTCGCGGCGTCGGATGGCCTCATCATCCACAAGAAATTCCAGGACGGTCAGGGCAACATCATCGCCGAGGGCAACGCCGTGCTGCCGCCCGACGCCCAGGACATCAAGCTCGAGGGCAAGGCGGCCGAGAAGGTCGGCGGCGCCCGCATCGACTCCGAGAAGGAAGCGAAGAAGAAGAAGTAGCGCGGGCGGGCGCTCGCAAGGCTTGCCGTCGTTCTATTCGGAATCCTGGGAGGGTTCCGCACCTCCCGCGACGCGCTCCGCGAGTCAGAGCCTCGCTACGCGCATGCGATATGCCCTCTCCCGCGAGCGTCGCGAGCGGGAGAGGGTGACTCGCTGAATCAGCTCGGTCTCGTTTTGGCCGTTCCGGTCCCCTCGCCCCGCGAAGCGGCAGCGTGGGTCGACGGTTAGGGAGAGGGGTCGCCGTACTGCTGCGGTCTTTATTCCAGCCCGCGGTCGCGGAGGGACCCGTCGTCCTCGCCGCGGAGGTGACCGACCTCGTGCATCAGCGTGCGGGCGATGGCGGCGTCGAGCTCGGCGCCGTCACGCACGGTGCGCAACAAGTTGCGGCGGTAGAGCACGATCGCGCGCACGGTCGGGTCGCATTGGGGGGCGCCCGCGGCGACGGGCGCGCGGCTGGCGCCGGGGGTGGTTGCGCTGGCGGGCGCGGGCAGGGCCGCGGCCTTGCCCTTGCCCGGACGCCCGGAGGGGGTGGCGACCGCCGCGTGCTCGCCGAAGTCGAGCGGCAGCCCGCGGAACAAACCCAGGATGGTCGGAGACAGCGGCGGCTTCTCGGCGGTCAGATCGGTGTCGTCGGGCAGATCCGCGGTCTCGATGCGGATGCCGGCCAGATCGCGCCGGACTTCCTCGGGCAGCTCGGCCACCGCGTGCTGGACCCGCGCGGCGAACTCGTTGCCGGACACGTCGATGGGGACCGGGAACGACTTCGCGTCGGAGGCGCTCGCGGCGGCTAGGTGGCGAGCCGCCGCCTCCTCTCCCATTCGCTCTTCGATGAGCCCGAGGTGGTAGAGGGCGTGCGCGTGGTCGGGCGCGTCGGCGAGCACCTTCTCGAACATCCGGCGGGCCTCGCCAAAGCGGCAGAGCTCGAACAGAGCGACACCACGTTCGTAGCTGGCGGCGGCGAAGCTCGGCGACGCGGCGAGCGCGGCCTCGATCCGGCGCAACGCCTCCGAGGCGCGGCCGAGATCGATGAGCGCCTGGCCCTCGAGCAGTGCCAGCCGCGCGACCCGGTCGGCGTCGCGCCGGAGCGCGCGGCGGCTGCCGCGGCGGGCATACTCGAGGCCGAGGGCCGATCTGTCCGCGGAAGGTGGCAGTTGGTTGATGTGAAGGTCGGCCGCGGCCTCGAGCGTCTCCGGATCGTCGGGGCCGAGCGCCAGCGCCAGCGCCAGCGCGTCGCGTGCCTCGTCCATCCGTTCGAGCCGCACGAATGCGATCGCGCGGTTGTGGTGTGCCTCGACGGAACGGGGAGCCTGCCGGGCCGCCTCCTCGGCGCAGGCGAGCGCGCCGGTGAAGTCAGCGGCCTCGTACAGGTCGGCAGCGCGGTCCAGCAGGGTCCCGACCGCCGCGTCGACCCACGACGGCTGTTCCGGAAAACAGCGGCGCAGCGGCCGCGGCGGCGTCTCCGCGGCCTCGGAGGCCGCCTTGGACGCCACCGTCGCCTCGGCTTGCGGTACGGCAGTCGCCGTCGGGGCGACGGGAGCAGCGGTGGAAGCCGGCTTGGTGGCGCGTCCGCGGCAGCCGCTCGCGCCGATCGCGGTGGCGAGCACCGCGGTGAGCGTTACCGCCCAGTTCATTGCCCCCCATCATAACCGACCGCGGCCCGCTTCGCGTGCGGCTAATGTGCCGCCCCCCACGTGGGTCCGGAGCCGACATCGACCACCAGGGGAACGTCCAGCGAAAACACCGCTTCCATCTCACCCTTCACCCAATGCTTGAAGGCTTCGACGGCGCCGTCCGGGACCTCGAATACGAGCTCGTCGTGGACGGTGAGCAAGAGCGCCGCCTCGGGCACCGGGCAGCGGCCCCCGTCGATGGCGCTGTCGACGCGGATCATCGCTAATTTGAGCAGATCGGCCGCCGATCCCTGGATCGGGGAGTTGCGGGCGATGCGCTCGGCGTAGGCGCGGTCCTGGCCCCGCGTGGACCGGATTTCGGGCAGCGGCCGGCGGCGGCCGAGCAACGTCGACGTCTCGCAGGTCTCGCGCGCCTCGGCGATGCTGCGCTGCATGTACGCGCGTACCCCGGCGTAACGCTCGAAGTAGCTCTCGATGTACGTCTTGGCCTGCGCGCGCGGGATGCGAAGCACCTGCGCGAGGCCGAAGTCGCTCTGGCCGAACACCAGCCCGAAGTTGATCGCCTTGGCGACGCGCCGGTGCTCCGCGGTCACCGACTCGACCGGTACCGCGAACACCTCGGCGGCCGTACGCAAGTGGATGTCTTGGCCCGAGCGGAAGGCGTCGAGGAACGCTGGATCCTGCGAGAAGTGCGCGAGCACGCGCAGCTCGATCTGCGAATAGTCCGCCGACGCGAGCACGTACCCTGGCTTGGCGACGAACGCCTCGCGGATGCGGCGGCCGACCTCGCTGCGGATGGGGATGTTCTGGAGATTCGGGTTGCTCGACGACAGCCGACCGGTGGCGGCGACCGCCTGGTTGAACGAGGTGTGCAGGCGGCCGGTGTCCGGGTTCACCAGCGCGGGAAGCGCGTCGACGTAAGTGCCCTTGAGCTTGGATAACATTCGGAAGTCGACGACCTTGGCGGGGAGCGGGTGCAGCGATGCCAGCTCCTCGAGCACGTCGGCATCGGTCGACGGCCCGGTTTTCGTCCGCCGGATCACGGGCAGCGCCAGCTTGCCGAACAGGATCTCGGCGAGCTGCTTGTTCGAGCTGATGTTGAACGGCCCGCCGGCGAGGCTGTGGATGTCGACCTCGAGCGCGGCCAGGGAGGTGCCGATCTCCTGGCCGATCTCGCGCAGCTTGGGGGTATCGAGCTTGACGCCGCGGCATTCGACCTTGGCGAGCACGTGCGATAGCGGCAGCTCTAGCGTGCGGTAGAGGGCGGCGAGGCGGGTGGCCGCTAGCCGGCTCGACTGCGCGGGCGCGATCGCCAGCAGCGCGGCCGCTTCGGCGCCGAGCTGCGCGCCGGCGTGCTCGACCGGGACGTCGGCCCCAGGGCGGGCGCCGGCGCCGCTGCCGAGCCAGCTCGCGCGCGACGCGACCGGGACACCCAAGCTGCCAGCCACGACGTCGAGGTCGTACTTGGTGCGGGAGGCATCGAGCAGATAGGCCGCGAGCATCGAGTCCGACGCCACTCCGGCGAGGGTGAGGCCGCGCCGGCGCAGCAGTACCTCCAGGGATTTTGCGTCGTGTGCGTGTTTGGCGATCTCGGGCGCCGCCAGCACGGGCGCGAGCAGCTCGAGCGCGGCGGCCTCGGGCAGGCACGGGGGTGCACCGAGGTAGCGGTGGCGCAGCGGCAGGTAAGCGCGGCGATCGGGGAGGGCGAAACCCATCCCGACCAGCTCCGAGCGCACCGCCGACGGGCCATCATGGAGCACCGCGATCGCGACCGTCCCCGCGGTCTGGATCGCCGCCACCAGCGCCGCCAGCGCCGCGCGATCGGTAATCGGGTCGACCGGCGGCGGCGGGGGCACGGGCGCGACTTGCTCGTGCACCACCGGCGGCGGGGTCGCCTCGGCGTGAGACGCTATCGCCGCCGCTCCGGACGGCGACAGCGAGTCGGCGAGGCGCGAGAACTCGAGCTCGCGAAACAGGCCGCGGAGCCGTTGTTTGTCGGGGTCGATGCGATGCAGATCGGCCAATGTCTTGGGCAGCGGCACGTCCTCGCGCAACGCCACCAGCCGGCGCGAGATCGCGATCGCCGCTCGTCGTTCGGCGATCGCCTCACCGCGCTTGCCCTTGATCTCCGACGCCGCCTCGAGCACGCCCGCGAGCGTCCCGTACTTGGTCACGAGCTCAGCCGCGGTCTTGGGCCCGATGCCCGGTACGCCGGGCACGTTGTCGATGCTGTCGCCCATCAGCGCGAGCACGTCCCCTACCCGCTCCGGCGGCACGCCAAACTTCAGCTCGACCTCGGCCGGCCCGATCAGGCGGTTGTTCATCGTATCGAGCACGACGACCCCGGGACCACAGAGTTGCATGAGATCCTTGTCGGACGAGCAGATGACGACGTCGAGGCCGGCGGCGGTCCCGATGCGGGTGAGCGTCGCGATGATGTCGTCGGCCTCGAAGCCAGGGACCTCGAGCTGGGCCAGCCCGAACGCCTCGATCACGCTGTGCACCATCTCCAGTTGCTGCGCCAGCTCGGGCGGCATCGGCGGCCGGTGCGCCTTGTACTCGGCGTAGATCTGTTTGCGGAACTTTTCGCCGGGCGCGTCGTAGACCACACACAGGTGGGTCGGCTGCCGCTCGCGTTCGATGCGCAGGATCATCTGACAGAGGCCGTAGATCGCGCCGGTCTGAACTCCCTTGGTCGTGTGCAGTGGGGGCAGCGCGTGGAATGCGCGAAACAGGAAGTTCATGGCGTCGAGCACGTACAGGCTGGGCTTGCCGGCGGGCGCGATGGTCGCGGTCATGGGGCCCGGCGTTTATGACACAATGGTCCCTCCTTGCCGAGTGGTCGCACTGCACGCGTGATTCGTCTCACCGCCGTCGGTCTGGTCGGGACGGTGGTATCCGCGGTGTTGGCGGCGTCGATCGTGCTGCAGGGGCCGCGGCTGGGGAAATTGATCGAGGGCTCGCTGCCCGAGAACAAGGGCAAGCTGAAGATCGGCGGCGTGACCTGGCGGCTGCGCGCGCTGGTCGACATCGTGACCGACAACCCGTCGCCGATCGCGGTCGACGGGTTGCAGATCGTCGACCCCGAGGGGACGGTGGTGCTCGACGTCCCGCACCTCGACGCGCGGGTCAAGTTGCGCACGTTGATCGCGGGGAGCTTCTCGATCCACGACCTGCGCGCGCCGGTCGCGCTGTGGCGGTTCGCGGCGATGCAGCACAGCGAGGGGATTGGCTTCCTCGCCGCGCTCGCGCCCAAGAACCCCTCCCCGCCCCCGCCGCCGAGCGCACCCAAGCGTCCGGGGTCGTTCTTCGAGATCGCGAGCGTCGAGCTCGGCGACCTGAACGCGATCTTCGATTTCCCCGGCTCGTGGGGTCTCGAGCTGCGCCACGCGCACGCGCGCGCCTCGCTCAAGCAGGACGGCACCGATCCCGACCACCCGACGTTCGGGTTCGACGCCGGGCCGGTGCTGGCGGCGGGCGGGGGTTGGCTGCGCATCCTCGACGACAACGTGCTGCCGTTCGATCGCGTGGTCATCAACCGGGTGGCCACCACCCAGGAATGGTCGGACGACATCTTCCTCGACCTCGCGGGGGCCGACACGGGACGCTCGAAGTTGACCGGAAAGGGCTTCTTCACCGGTATCTACGGCGAGAAGTCGATCCCGGGAATCAAGCTCTCCACCAAGTTCACCGACGCGGCCGACGCGCTCGACGCCGTGGTCAAGGGCAAGAACATCGACGGCCTCGAGATCGCGGGCGACGGCGCGACCGTCGACGCCGACCTGCAGGACCAGTTCATCAAGCTCAAGGTCGCGGCCAAGTTCCGCGGGCTCGAGGTGCGCTACGACAGCTACCGCGCGCTCGGCCTCGGCTTCGATCTCGGGTTCGACGCCGGCGCAGGCAAGGTCGACGTCGAGCGGTTCGGGTTCGGCGCGCCTGGTGGTGGCAAGCTGGGGCTCGAAGCGCACCTCGACACCAACCGGCTGGCGCTCGACGTCGGTATCAAGCTCACCGATTTCCACACCGAGAGCTACGTCCCGCGCGCGCTGGCGCCGCTCGCGGGCGGGCGGTTGACGGGGCAGATCGACGCGCGCGCGGATCTGGCGCGCAAGTCCGCCCGGCTGCCCAAGATCGCGCTGACGTTCACGCGCGCGCGCGCCGCGGGGTTGCCGCGTGAGGTTCGGGTGCGCGGCAACGCCGCGCTGTCGCCCGCGAGCGTGAAGACCGACGGGCTGACCGTGTCGGTGACGGGTGCGGAAGCCACCGCGAAGGGATCCGTCGACCTCGAGCGCCAGATGGTCGATTTGGGGCTGACCGTCGTCGCCGCTCAGCTCGAAAAGCTACTCAAGGAGCTCGGCCTTCCGCCGCTCGCCAAGGACGCGCGGGTCGAGGCCAAGGCGACGGGGCCGTTCGAGAACCCGACGGCGACGGGCGAGGCGGTCGTGCACGGCGCCGGCATCGGTCGGCACAAGCTGCCCGAGCTGGTGGCCAAGTTCGGGCTCGGGGACGGCGTCGCTCGGCTCGATCGCCTGTCCGGCCCTGCATTCGGCGGACGCATCGACGGCAAGGGGACGCTGCGGCTGTGGGAGAAGCGCGCGAGCAAGCCCCTTCGCTCGCCGGTGGTCGCCTTCGAGCTCGACGCGCGCGACCTCGACCTTTCCACGCTCGCAGGCAGCGAGGACGTCGCGGGCCGGCTGTCGTTCCACGCTGCCGCGCAGGGCCCGCTCGACGCACTCGGCGCGACGGTCAGCATCCCCGCCGGCACCGCGATAGAGGTGATGGGCGAGAAGGCGAAGCTCGGGCCGGTGGAGGTCGCGCTCGAGGGCAAGACGCTCGCGATCCGCAAGCTGCACCTCGCCCGCGATGCGGGCGGGCGTCTGGACGTGACCGGCAAGGTCGGGCTCGAGCATCAGGACTTGGACCTCTCGGTCGCGTTGACCGCGGTCCCGCTGGCCGGGCTCCCCGGCATCGCCGAATCGGACATCCCCGTGGGCGGGACGGTGACCGCCCTGCTCCACGTGGGCGGGCGCCCCGAGAGTCCGCAGCTGCAGGGCGACATCGACTTCGCGGGCGTCACCGTGCGGGGGGTGAAGCTCGGCTCCGGTCACCTCGCGCTCGCGCCGACGACGATCGGCCACGCGGCGACGCCCGGCGTGGCGGTGAGGGGCCGGCTGTTCGATCGGTTCGACGTCGACGCCAAGGCAGGCCTCGGGCCCAAGGGGCTGGCGGCGCACGCCGAGCTCGAGTTCCGGCGTGTCGAGCTCGAGGCGCTGGCGCCCGAGCTGGTCGCCTTTGGTGACGGGCGCGGCATCGCCAGCGGCCACGTCACCGTCGACGTCGCGCCCGACCAACCGCTGGCGGTCGACGTGTTGCTGCCCGAGCTCTGGCTGTCGATCGCGCGCGCCATCGAAGGCGCGAACGGCGAAACCACGATGCAGCGGGTGCGGGTCGAGGCCAAACAGCCCATCCACGTCACCGTCCGTGGCGACCGGATTCAGCTGGACCAAGCCTATTTGGCGACCAACGGCGGCGATCTCAAGGTGCAGGGCAGGCTCGACGGCAAGAAGCTCACGGGCGACCTGTCCGGGCATCTGGACCTCGAGCTCGTGCAGCCTTTTCTCGTAGCCGCCGGCATCGATCGGCTGTCGGGCGCCCTCGACGTCGCGCTCACCGCGCGCGGGACCCTGGACAAGCCCGACCTGCGGGGCCAGCTCAGCATCGCCAGCCCGGTGCGGCTACGGCCCAAGGACTTCGACCGCGACATCGTGATCGGGTCGGGCATGGTCGCGCTCGACGTCGCCAGCGCGCGGTTGCAGAACCTCGCGGTCACGGTCGACGGCTCGACCATGCGGTTCTCGGGACAGGTGGGGCTCGGACCCGGATTCGCAGTGACCAACATCGAGGCCGACATCGACGGCGACATCAGCGCGCGCCTGCTGACCTTCATCGCGCCCGACGCGATCGCCGATGCCCAGGGCCGCGCGCACGTGCGCGCCCGGCTGCGCGGCACCCCGCAAAAGCCCGAGGTTCGCGGCCGCCTGGACCTGGGCGCGATCACGTGCCGGCTGCGCGGCTTCGGCAACGAGGTCCAGGTCCATAGCGGCATCGTGGAGATCAGCAACGAAGGCCTCATTCTCCACAACGTGAAGGTCGCGCTCGCCGACGGTGGCACTCTGACCATCGGCGCCTCCGGCGTGCGCCCGGGACGGGTGCAGTTCGAGAGCCTGGTGCCGTTCAAGCCCGGCGAGGTCGACCTCCCGCTACACGGCGAGCAATTGACCTACCGCAGCCCCGAGGTGTTCGAGGTCGACGATCTGTCATTCGATCTCGACATGCAGGGCGACATGGAGGACGGCTTAGAGCTGGGCGGCGAAGTGCGGCTGGTCTCGGGCCGCTACCTGCAGGACTTCAAGGTCCAGGACCTGGTCATCAGCCCGCGCGTCAATGAGTCGTCAGTCCGACCATTCTACGATGGCAAGCCGCTGCTCGAGAACCTGGGGCTCGACCTCAGCGTCCGCACCGTCGGCGAGGGGTTCTTCATCCAGAACAACATCGCGCCCGAGATCCACCTCGACATCCTGCTGCACGTCGGCGGCACACTGTCGGCCCCGACGCTCGCGGGCGACGTCCGCCCGACCGACGGCCGGTTCAACATCCCCTTCATGCGCGGCGACTTCGATCTCACGGCTAACGTCAACCACATCACCTTCGTCGAGACCAAGTCGCTCGCCGACGGCGACACGCCCGAGCTGCAGATCGACGCGGAGAACCACGTGGTCGACGCCAACGGCCAGGACCGCCTCGTGCACATGAGCATCCGCGGTCCAATCCGCGAGGCACAGATCGACCTGTCGGGCGAAAACCTCGACAAGAACCAAGCCGCGGTCCTGCTCCTGACCGGGCGGACGACCACCGACTCGCAGCGGGTCGCGACCGGCAACCCGACCGTCGGCGCCAACGTGGGCACGGCGGGGGCGGTGGCCGGCCAGGCGAGCCGCGATACGGTCGCGAACTTGATGGAGCCCTACATCGATGACACCTTCTACCGTCTGACCGGCATGAATCTCCGTCTCACGGTTGGCTCGGACGGATTCCAAGGTCGGGTCCGGAAACGAATCAGCCGGCGTCTGAACCTCCAGTCCGACTACCTGCAGGGCTTTCAGAACAACAGCAACTGGAAGACCACCTTGGATATGTCTTGGATCGACTATTTCAGTGTGGGGGGCGGAGTGGAAAAGATCCGGACCTCCGCCCAGCAGGGCCTCCCCGAGTCGCTGCCAGCAAATTGGAAGTTCGAATTGAGGCTGGACTACGCGATAAGAAGGTGACGCCGGACCCACCGGACGACCTCCCCCGTGACGCGAGCCCGACCGATCCTGCTGGCGCTGATTCTTGCAAGCCCAGCCTCCGCGCGCGCGCAAGCGTCAGCGCCCGTCGACGCCGGGGGCGAGGTGGCCCCGCCGCCGGCGGAGGCCGCGCCGGCCGGCTCCCCGATCGCGACGCCTTCCACTCCTCCGTCCTCGTCTCCCTCCTCGCCGCCATCTGGGCCCGCCGCCCGGATTCCGGTTCGCGGATACGAGCTCGCCGGCCAGCGCGTCGATCCCGACGACAAGCTACGAGCGTTGTTGGCGTCGGTGACCCCGATCGGCGAAGGGTTCGTCGAGTCGGGGCCGAGCGACGCGATCGGCAAGCCGCTGGGAACCATCCCCCGCACCGCGGCCGCGCTGGAGGCCATCGGCTACCGCGCCGCGATCACCACTCGGTCCGACGCGGGCGGGATCGTGCTGACGGTGACCCTATCCCCGTACGAGCGCGTGCGTTACGTGTTCGTGAGCGGCAACCGCGGCATCCGACAGGACGAGATCCAGCGCCGAATCACGATCCGGCCCGGACGGCCGCTACCGCCGCGTGGCGCCGAGCGTGCCGCCGTCCTGGAACGCGAGCGCGGCCGCATCATCGACTTCCTGCGCGGCGAAGGCTTCTTCGAGGCCACCGTGCGCCTCGACGCGCGCCCGGGTATCACGGCGCCAGGCTCCGCGGATCTGTACGTCGACATCCAGCTCGGCCCGGACTACCCGGTCGGCCCGATCACGTTCATAGGAAACCGTGCGCTGTCGGCGGAGGAGATGGACAAGACGTTTCGACACAAGGGCCTGATTTGGACATGGTACCTCCCTTGGTACGGGCGGCTGCCCTTCACACAGAAGCAGATGCGCGAGGACATCGACGAGCTCACCAAACGCTACCGGGCGCTCGGCTACTTGGGCGTGCGCATCACCAGCGATTTCTCGATCCAGCGCAGCGTGGATCGCGAGGCGAAGCACGTGCGCTTCAACGTGCGGATCAACGAGCGCAAGCGCATCGTGGTCGCGTTCGAGGGTAACAACCACCGCTCCGCCTCCGCGCTGCGCGACCAGACCACGTTGGAGAAGCGTGGCGCCTACGACGACTACGAGGTCGACGCCAGCGCCGACGCGATCCAGCGCGACTACCAGGCACACGGGCGATTCTTCACGCGCGTGGATTGGCGGCGCGAGCGCCTGTCCGCCGACGAGGAGCGGATCGTGTTCATGATCGACGAGGGGCCGGAGCTGCGCGTTCGCGGCGTCGAGTTCGCGGGCAACCGCAGCCTGCCGAGCAGCGAGCTCGCGAGCGTGGTTTCCGTGCGCACGTACCCCTGGCTGGGGCTCGGCTCGGGCGGGTACGTCACCGCCCGCCAAATGGAGCAGGACGCCGAGCGTCTGGTCGAGCACTACAAGGGCAAGGGGTTCCTCGCGGCCAAGGCGACAGCCAACGCCGCCACGTCCCGTGAGGCCATCGGTCAGCTGGGCGCAATCGCCGCCGCCGCCGAGACCTCGTCTCGCGACGCCGACGCGATCTACGTTCGCTATGCGATCGAGGAAGGCGCGCAGATCCGCTTGGCCTCCGCCGAGTTCAAGACCGACGACGGCAGTGCCCTCCCCTACGACACGCAGTTCCTGCGCGAGAGCATCCGGCTACGTCCCGGCATGCCGTACACGGTGGCCGGCATTCGCGAGGACGGCAAGCGTCTCGCGCGCCTCATCGGCGACGCTGGTTACCCGTCGGGCACGGCCGAGCCGGAGGTGAGCCCCGAAGGCGACCAGGTGCGGCTGGTCTGGTTGTTCAAGCTGGGCCCGCGAGTTTCCGTCGGACCCATCTTCGTCCGTGGCAACTTCGTCACCAAGCCGAACGCCATCCTGGAATGGATCCCGATCGCTCCGGGCGACGTGCTGACCACCACCGCGGTCGAGCGCGGGCAGCGCAATCTCGGGTTTCTGCAGCTGTTCAACAACGCATCGCCCATCTCGTTCCCCGGCGAGGACGAGAAGCGGCCGGTCGTCCCGATGGTGGTCGAGGTCGAGGAGCGCTACGACCAATACAGCGTGATCCATTTCGGCGCCGGGGTCTCCACCGAGCAGAAAGCGCCCGACTCGAGCTGGCCCGTCGGCGGCTACTTGCGGGCCGGGTACGAAAACCGCGACCTGCTCGGCCAGAACTGGCAATTCAACACCACGGCGACGTACGGCACGTCCTTGTTCCGAAGTGACGTCAGTTTCCTCGACCGTCGGTTCTTCGGCACCCCCTTCCGCCTCAACCTCACCCTCAACTACACCAGCCTGGAGACCGTGCGTCTCGGTGACGTCCGCCAGGGCGCGGGGTCGATCGGGTTCTCGCGCGAGATGTACCCGGGTGTCGACGCGACCATCGCGTACAACCTCCGCAACACGACCCACACCGAGCCGTTGCTGCGGGGCGCGGGCCCGAGCTGGACGCAGCAGGGCGTCACCCTCGGGACCACGGTCGGAAGCGTCTCCGGCCGCGTCGAGTGGCTGCGCATGGACAACCGCCTCTTGCCCACGCGCGGGTTCCGCATCGAGGCGACCGCCGAGCTCGCGCTGCCGGTGCTGTCGGCCCCGCTGCGGCCGCTGCCGATCGACATCGGTGATGACACCTTCCTCAAGCTGGGCGTGCATTCGCTGACCGTCCTGCCGCTCGGAAGGTTTCTCTACCTGCGACACGGGTTCCGCTTCGACCAGGGATTTCCGTTCGGGGGAGCGTCGCTGCTGCCCAAGGTCGAGCGGTTCTTCGCGGGCGGCGACACCACCATCCGTGGCTATGCGCTCGACCGCGCGCGCACCGAGGTGGTGACCCCAATCGATCCGGACACCGGCAACCCGATCGCGCTCAGCCGGATCGACTACCGGCCGCTGGGCGGCAACCTGCGCATCCTGCAGAACATCGATCTGCAGTTCCCGATCAGTCCGCCGTGGTACGGGTCGGTGTTCCTCGACAACGGCGTGGTGGCGGATTCGCTGGACGGGCTCACGGCGGCACGCTTTCGCCATGGCATCGGCGTCGCGCCGCTGGTGATCCGGCTGCCGATCGGCGACATCAGCCTCGGCTGGGCTTGGCCGCTCGACCCCGGGCCCGGCGATACCAAGATCGGCGTCTTCCTGGTCAACGTCGGATTGATGTTTTGATCGGCGTACGTCGCTCGCTGCGCTCGCCGCCCTACCGCGCGGCGACCAGCGCGATGGCGTTGTGTTCCTTCTCGAACGACTCCTTGGCGGCGGTCGCGTCCTTGAAGGACGCGAAGTTGCCGTAACGTACGCGGTAGGCCAGGCCCTTGCCCGGTACGTCGCCGGCGACCACGAACGCGCCCGGGTACTTCTCGGCAAAGGCGTTCGCGGTCTCCGCGGTGCCAAAGGTGCTGAGGTGGAGCGTGAACTTGCCTTTCGCCGTCGGCGTGGCGACGACGGGTTTGGGCGCGGGCGCCAACAGCACCGTCCTGGCGGCCGCGATCGGGGCCGCGGGCCTGACTGGGACGACCGCGGCTGGCGGCCGGACCGCGACGACCGGGGCCGCCGGCTTGAGCGCGACGACCGGGGCCGCCGGCTTCGGCGGCGCGAGGACGGGCGCCGGCGCCTTGGGTGGTGCGGGCGCCTTGACGGCGACGGGCTTCGGCGCCGCGGGTGGCTTCGCCGTTACGGCCTTGGGCGCTCCGATGAGCGTGCTCGGGAAGGCGAGCTCGCGGTCGGGGGCTGCGACGCCCGCGGGCGGCTGCCGCGCGCGGTCCAGCGCGGCGAGCGGATCGGAGACCTGCGGCGCCTCCGCCTGCCCCCGCGACTCGATGCGCTTGCCCACCATCACGCCCAGGACGAAGAGCATGCAGGCGACGACGGCGCTGCCGAAGAACAGAAAAAACACCTGCCGGTTGTCGAGACGCAGCTCGAGCTTGTCGCGCCAGCGGTCGGCGCTCGGATCGGCGTCCCGAGACGAGAGTTCTGCCATGCCTGCCACCGCAGTGTATCTCACGCTCATGCGTCGTCTTCTTTCGTGGTGGTTTCGTCGCCCGCTCGCGCCATCGCCTCGGGCGCCGACACGCCCAGCAGCGCCAGCGCCCGGCGCATGACCAGCGCGACCGCGTCGACCCAGTAGAGCCGCGCCGCGGTCTTGCGCCAGTTCCAGGTGCTCCGCCAATCCCCGGTCCGGTGACGCTCCTGGGGCAGGATGGTGTCGTCGTGCACCTTTTGCAGCCGGGTGTAGTAGCTCTGGAACTCACCCGCGAGCTCGCTCGCGAACGTGGTCAGGCGCTGCGGTTCGCGCGCCGCCGCCGCGTCCGCGACGAAGTCGGGGAACTCGGCCAGCCGGCGCAGGATCGACAGCTCCTCGGGCAAGCTGAGCTCCGCCGCCAGCTCGGGTGAAAGCGGCGGCCGCGGTGCCTCCAGCGCCGCCGCCCGGCGCCGGATCGCCGCGCAGCGCGCGTGCCCGTACTGGACGTAGTAGACCGGGTTGTCCATCGATTGTCGCTTAGCGAGCTCGAGGTCGAATTCGAGCGGCGTGTCGTGCCGGCGCATCAGATAGAAGAAGCGGGTCGCGTCTTTGCCCACCTCGGTGATGACCTCGTCGAGGGTGACGAACTCGCCCTCGCGCTTGCCCATCGCGACCGGCGCGCCGTCGCGCAGCAGGCTGACCATCTGGATCAGGATCACCTTGAGGATCGCCGGATCCTGGCCGAACGCCTTCAACGCGGCCTGCATGCGCGCGATGTGGCCGTGGTGGTCGGCGCCCCAGATGTCGATGAGCTCATCGAAGCCGCGGGCGATCTTCTTGCGGTGGTAGGCGATGTCGGCGAGCAGGTACGTCGGCAGCCCGCCCGACTTGACGACCACCCGGTCCTTGTCGTCGCCCCACAGTGCCGTGGTCTTGAGCCAGACGGCGTCGTCGTGGCGGTCGATGAACCCCGCCGCGTCCAGCGCCGCCAGCGTCCCCACCACGTCGCCGGACTCGTGCAACGCGCGCTCGCTCTGCCAGACGTCGAACTCGACGTCGAAGCGCTCGAGCGTCGCGCGGATCATACCGAGCGCGCGATCGATCGCGAACTGCTTGATCGGCTCGATGTCGGCGGGCGGCGCGGCCGCGACCCAGCGCGCGCCGTCGCGCGCGAACAGCTCCTGGCCGAACGTTCGGACGTAGGCACCCTTGTAGCCGTTTTCCGGAAACGCCGCCGGGGGCACGCCGGGGTCGGCCGCGCGCGCGGCGTCCATGTAGCGGGCCCACACCGACAGCGCGAGCATCTGCACCTGGTTGCCGGCGTCGTTGACGTAGAACTCCGTCGTCGTCGGGTAGCCGGCGAACCGCAGCAGCCGGGCGAGCGCATCACCGACCGCCGCGTGCCGGCCGTGCGCGACGTGCATCGGCCCGGTCGGATTCGCCGACAGATACTCGATCAGGATGTTAGGCGCGGTGCGCGCCGCAGACCGGCCCCAGTCATCGCCCGCCGCGAGAATGCCGGGGAGCATGTTCTGCCAGAACGCCGGCGCGAGCCGCAGGTTGATGAACCCTGGGCCGGCGACCGTCGCCTCCGCGACCGGCGACCCCGCGACGCGGGAGAGCTTGGCGACGATCCCTTCGGCCAGCTCTCGCGGCGGTTTGCCCAACTTCTTGGCGATCGCGAGCGCGACGTTGGACGCGAAGTCGCCATGCTCCGCGCGCTTGGCGCGCTCGATGGGTACGTCGCTCGTCGCCGGCTGGCCGAGCTCCGCCGACAGTTCGGCCACGGCCTGCGCGAGCAGCTTGCGGACAGTTTCTCGCGCGCTCGGAGGCATCTTCCCTACATGTAGTCTCTATTCGTACACATGCTTCGTCAAGTTCGTTACCCGGAACCCTTCGAGGTTCCGGGATTCACTGAATCGGGAAAACGCCGCCGCTGCGGTTGTAGTCCTCGTAGAGGGGCTGGAAGCCCGTCACGGTGCCGACCTGGGCGCCGTTCTGGAACGGGTGGATTCGGAGGATCTGGCCACGCGTCGGTCCCCCACCCTGCGCGCGTCCCAGCCGGCGTCGGTCGACGACGAACAGGTAGGGCGCCTCGAACTGCGAGCTCTCCGTCTGCGGTTGCGAATCGACCGGCCCCACGACGAGTCGCGCGGGGAGCGACACCTCGACCGAGCTCGGATACCCGACCGCCTGCGGCCGGAACCCTCCGCTGACGTCGAGGTGAATCTCCGCGCCGCTCGGCGCCGAACGATCGATGTTCGCAAGCACGAACGAGATCTGGGCGTTTTGAAACAGCGCGCGAAGGTGCCGGACGGCGGGCACCTTCGGGGTCGCCTTGGGTTGCGGTTGCGGATCCGCGCCCGCTGGTCCACCGAGGAAGACGCACGGGTTGTTGCCGGCTGCGGGCGCGAGCTTGTCGAGCGGGAATCGCTCGTCCCAGCAGCGGACGGGCGCGGGCGCGCAGGTGACGGTGGCGGCGCCCTCCGCGCACGAGCAACGGTCGCCTATATCGTTCAAACACGGCTGCTCGGGGCAAGCGTCACCCGTCCGCGCCGCCACACACGCAAGCGGGGTCGCGGCGCAGGCGCCCGCCGTCTCCGTGACGGTGCGGTTGTCGTCGGGGTTGTTGGGAACCGCCGCCGGACACTGCGAGATGCCGGCGAGCGGGCTACCGGCCGCGTCATGGATCGTCCGCACCGGGATGCGCGCTATCATGCGTGGGTCGCGCCCGTCCACGTCGGCGTCGAACGGCACGCACACGTCGTCCGTCCCCACCTTACCCGCCGTGAGCACCCCGGTCTGGCCGCCCGACACCAGGAAGCTTGCGCCCACGTTCAGCGAGTACGTCACGATCTGGTCGAGCACGCCCCCGAGCTCCGACAGCGGGGGCGCCTCCACGCAGTACTTGATTTCGGGATCGCACCTTCGTCCGCGCCGGCAATCGTCGTCGACGGTGCAGGGATCGAGACAGCGCTTAGGGGCGGGACCCGCGGCGGGCCACCTCGGATCGGACACACACTCGAACTTCGAGGTGCTGGGATCCAGGATGTTGCCGCAGGCCGGGCCGCGCCGGCTAACGCCCCCGCCGTCGCTGGCGCCCGCCTCGGTCACGCCGCCATCCTCGGGTCCCGCGTCGGTTGCGCCTGCGTCGGGTGTTCCCCCGTCCGTCGCGCCGCCGTCTCCGGTGCCACCGGTCGCGCCGCTCGGTTGCTGATCGCACGGGTTGAGCTCGGCATACACGATCTCGTCCAGGCGAGGCCTGAGCTCCAACTGCGACTGCTTCGCCTCCACGATCTCGTAACGGCGGAGCGTCCGGAACAGCTGGTCGTTCGACACGTCGGATTTTTGCTTCGGATCGACGCAGAGCCCGGTCACCTCCAACCCCCCCGGCACCTCGGTGACCGTGGGGTCCTGGTGGCAGACGAACCCCGGCACGCACTGAGTGTCGGTGATGCAGCCGTTGAAGGTCACTGTATCGCCCGGCAACACCCCCAGGTTGCAGAAGCCGGCACCGCCGTCGGACAGCATGGAGTCCCCCGAGAGCTGCCCGCCGTGACGTCCGCTGATGAGCGGCCCTTCCCACGCCACCGTCCACGTCTGAGGGATGGCGGCGCTCGGGTCGCGAAAGTACACGGGGGTCGGCAGCAAATCCGCGGTCAAGGCGCTGGCGTTGGCGCGTGTGCCTTTGGTCCAGAACGACTCGACGTACGCCCCGGAGAACGATATCGCCGGCGGCACCGCGACCCGCGGCGGTCCGGACGTCGGATCCAGCGCGGTCGAATACGACATCTGGTTGCGATCGCGCTTGGTGTTGGTGAAGGGTTGCGGTTCCCGGACCTTGGTGACGGGCTCGTATTTCCCTGTGGCTGGGTTGAAAGCGATCTGGGTCAGCGCACGCCGGATCGGAGCGATGTTCACGAGGAACACGGCACCCGAGCTCGTGAGCACCCACGCATGTGCGCCCGCGACCGTCGCTTCGCTGTCGGCGGCGGTCACCGGGCGGACGTCGAGCGCGGCGACGTCGACTGGAAGCGACGGGAATCGGATCCCTGGTCCGTTTGATCCCGGCCGCCTCGGCACATTCGCGCTGACCGGAATGCAAGCGCTGTCCGGCGCGAACTCGGCGGGGAGCATGACCGGATCGACGTTCGTGTCACATTCCTTGGTGGGGAAGTGGACGACGTCGACCACGCGGATAGAGCCGTCGCGCGCCAGCACATAGAGAAATGCGAGGTCGGTTCCGTCTCCGCCCACGAACCGGCCGGGAAAGCCCTTGAACTGCACCTTGTAGGGATCGACGCTCAGCCGCAGGCGGTCGCTGCCGCCCGCACCCGGGAGGGGGAGCGGCGGCTGGGCCTCGATGCCCGCCTCGGAGATGAGCATCGGCACCACCGCGGACGCCGACGACAGCGAGACGTACGCCTGACTGCCGTCGGGGAAGATCGCGACGCTGGTCGGACGCGCGCTTCCCGGCCCGCCGGCGCCCGCGCCGGCGTCAGGATCGTCCACCGCGCCGCAGTCGACCGGGCAGGACGGCGAGGTGCCGGCATCCGCGACGTGGAAAGGCCCCTCGGGGGTCTCGGCGGTCACGCGCGCCGAGCTCACGATGTTGCCCGACGGCAGCTCGATCATCGCGATCAGGTCGCACGACGGAAACGTCACCAGCGCCCGCCACGGCTGCGCCGGTTGCTCGCCGCCGCTCGGGCAGAGGTTCTGATTGCCCGTGAGCGCGCTCGTGTCACGCGGGAGGAAGAACGCCTCATAGGGCGCCGCGAGCAACGCCGTTCCGTCGGCCCGCCGCGGGACCACGGTCTCGAGCGCGGTCCGCGGCTCGGGGAGCGGCGATTCGAGGCCACCGTAGTCGGCCTCGAACCTGGGGGCGAGCAGCGTGGCGGGATCGACCAGCGTCAGATCGCACGAGCCACGGTTGGAGCTGATCAAACGGCACCCGTCCGGGCTGGCCGAGATCTGTTGGGCATGAACGCGAACGTGCGCGTCGTGACCGTGGCGCCCTTATCCAGGTTGCCGGGGCCGATGCCCGACGGATGGCACGAGTCCATCGGCCGCCCCGAAACCCGCAGCGGGCCGGTCGTGCCACCGTCGACCGGCGTGGACGAAGCACCGGGATCGAACGCGCCCAGGCACATGAAGGTGAGGTCGGTGGGCCGGTTGAAGTCGTTGCTCGGCAGCGCGTTGGGCGTCGGGCTGCACGCCGGCGCCAGCGAAGCGGCGAGCAGGATTCGGGCGAACAACCGTCTCATCGCGGCACCGTGCTGGGGAATCCGATGCGCTGAATCACGTGGTATTCCGTCGTCCTCGCCGGATCCTTCGCCGGATCCAGGTCCACGACCGATATGTTGTTGTCTCCAAACCCGACCACGAACGCAACCTTCTGATTCTCTGCGCGGTTCGGGAACACCAAACCCGCGGGCCCGCGCCCGATCTGAAACTGTCGCTCGAGGTGAGTCGCCACCGGGTTGAACACGTAGATCTCCCCGGTGTCGAAGCAGTTCACGAACAGGCGATCCCCTCGGCCGGCGTCGTGCTTGTAGAGGAAGGTCGGGCTCGAGCAGGTCTCGAGGATCGCGACCGGGTTGTGGGACGCGTCGAATTCGATCAGCGCGGGCGGCGTGCGCTGAAGCACGAAGGCGCGGTCACCCACGAACTGGATGCCACGGGTCTCGGCCCCGGCGACCATGGTGTCGTAGAACTGACCGTTCGGGTACGCGGGCAAATCGCGGACGCCGCCCTCGCCACAGACGGTTGCGGCCAGCAGCGTCCCGAGCCCAGTGACCGCGGTCGTATACCGGGAGGTCGCGTAGACCGTGCCGCTCTCTTTGCGCCACATGAGCGACGTGATCCCGACCGAGCCATTGCTGTTGGGCGCGAATGGGCTCGGGAACGGGTTGACGAACCGGGGCCAGGGGAACGCGTCGCCGAGCGGCGACACGTCGAACAGTGAGAAGCCACCGGTGTACGGCAGCGCCGCGTTGCCGGTCAGGTGGCCGACGTACATCAGCCCGGAATCATCGTCCACCGCCATCGCGTAGGGCTCGTCGGGCAGGCGGGTGAGCGGACGATTCGGGTCGACCGAGAACGACGCGGACGGGAGATTGTTGGTGGCGACGACGCGATGGTCCGCGTCGCACTCCGTGAGCCCGCCCCCGTCATCCGTCGCTTCGTTGCATTTGAGCTGCGGCGGATCCGCGTCCTCGTTGATGTCCGCCCATGTGATGGAGGTATTGCCGCGAACCGCGACGAACAGTCGCCGCCGATGCGCGGGGTTGCCGGTCGCCGCCGGCTCCCGGCACTCGCACGCCATCGCCGGGCATTTCGGTGTCTGCACGAGCATGCCCGCCGCGAAGCTGCCCACCCTGATGGTGCGTCGCTTCGCGATGTACGCGCGCTCGTCGCAGTTCAGGATGCTGGGGTCGAGGCGGTCACGGCAGCAGTAGTGCGCCTCCTCCGACAGCGCCCGCGGCGTCTTGACGTAGTCGCCGCTCGCGCAGTCCTTCCAGTCGCCCGCGCGGTCGTCCTCCGCGCCGTAAACGATCGGCTGGTCAGGGGACCCCGGATCGTCGATCTGCGACCCGAGGTTCAGGACCACGACCGTGCCGTCGTTGTAGCGGAGGTCGGCGTTCGAGTTGGACACGTATAGCCAGCGATCGGTCGCGTCGACGACCGCGCTCGCGGGATAGAACAGCGTCCCCTCGGGGGGGGGCACGCCCTCCTGGTTGAGCCCGCACGCGACCGCCCCCGAGGCGACCGCGGCGAGCAGCGCGAGCGCCTTGGCGCGATCCATGCTCAGCGTTGGACCCAGCGGCGTCTCGTCAGGTTGTCTTGAGCGACGCCTGCGCCGCCGCCAGCCGCGCAATCGGCAGCCGGTACGGGGAGCAGGACACGTAGTCGAGGCCGATCTCGTGGCAGAACTCGACCGAGGACGGGTCACCGCCGTGCTCGCCGCAGATGCCGAGCTTGAGCTTGGGCTTCGTCGCCCGGCCCTGTTTGACCGCTTCCTTCATCAGCCCGCCCACGCCCACCCGATCGATGCTGACGAACGGGTCCACGGCGTAGATGTCCTGGGCCTGATACGCGGCCAACACACGCGGCACGTCGTCGCGCGACAGCCCGAACGTCATCTGGGTGAGGTCGTTGGTCCCGAACGAGAAGAACTCGGCGGTCTCGGCGATCTCGCCCGCCGTCATCGCGGCGCGCGGGATCTCGATCATGGTGCCGACCGCATAGCCCACCTTTCGGCCCTTCTCCGCGAACACGGCACTCGCCGCCTTGCGAACGACGTCCGTCTGCAGGTCGAGCTCCTTCTTGGTGCCGACGAGCGGGATCATGATCTCCGGGAAGACCTGCTGCCCCTCGGCGGCGAGATCGCACGCCGCCTCGAACACGGCGCGCGCCTGCATCTCGGTGATCTCCGGATAGGTGATCCCGAGCCGGCAGCCACGGTGCCCCAGCATCGGGTTCGATTCCTTGAGCTCCTCGATGCGCTCGTGGATCTCCTTGGTGGTCTTGCCGGTCGCGCGCGCGAGGTCGGCGACGCCGGCGTCGTCATGAGGGAGGAACTCGTGCAGCGGCGGGTCGAGGGTCCGGATGGTGACCGGGCGGCCTGCCATCGCTTTGAAGATGCCGTGGAAGTCCTCGCGCTGCAGCGGGAGCAGCTTGGCCAGCGCCTTGCGACGATCGGCCTCGTTTTCGGCGACGATCATCTCGCGCATCGGGCCGATCTTGCCCTCGCCGAAAAACATGTGCTCGGTGCGGCAGAGGCCGATGCCCTCGGCGCCGAACGCTACTGCCGCGATCGACTGGTCGGGCTGGTCGGCGTTGGCCCGCACGCGCAGCTTGCGCGCGCCGTCGGCCCAGGTCATCAGCTTGGCGTAGGTCTGGTAGATCGGCGCCTCCGCCGGATCGAGGTTCTTCTCGATCAGCACCCGGATGACCTCCGACGGCGTGGTGTCGACGCGGCCGTTGATGACCTCGCCCGCGAAGCCATCGATCGAGATCCAGTCGCCCTCCTTGACCGTGACCACGCCGTTGGCGGTCTCCACCTTCATAACGCGTGCGTGGTAGTCGAACGACAGCGCGTCGCAGCCGACGATGCACACCTTGCCCATCTGGCGAGCGACCAGCGCCGCGTGGCTGGTCATGCCGCCGAAGGCGGTCATGAACCCGAGCGACGCGTTCATGCCCCGGATGTCCTCGGGGCTGGTCTCGTGCCGGCACAAGATGAGATTGGTCTCGCCCTTGGCGGCCAGCGCCTCAGCCTCGTCCGCGAAGAACACGACCTTGCCGGTCGCCGCGCCCGGCCCCGCGGGCAGGCCCTTGGCCAGCAGCCGTCCCTCGGCGATCGCCTGCTTCTTCGCGGCCGGCAGAAACACCGGGCGCAGCAGCTGATTCAGCGCCTCGGGCTCAACCCGACGCAGCGCCTCCTCCTTCGGGATCAGCTTCTCCTCCACCATCTCGACCGCGATACGCACGCCCGCGAAGCCGGTCCGCTTTCCGTTCCGGCACTGCAACATGTAGAGCTTGCCGTTCTCGATCGTGAACTCGATGTCCTGCATGTCCTTGTAGTGCTTCTCGAGCTTCTTGCGGATGTCGAGCAGCTGCTTGTACGCGGTCGGCAGCACGTTGCCGAGCGCCTCGATCTTCTCGGGCGTGCGGATGCCGGCGACCACGTCTTCACCCTGGGCGTTGACGAGGAACTCGCCGTAGAAGATGTTCTCGCCGCTGGCCGGGTCGCGGGTGAAACACACGCCGGTTGCCGAGTCGGCGCCCTTGTTGCCGAACACCATCGCCTGGACGTTGACGGCCGTCCCCCACTCCGCCGGGATGTTGTTGAGCCGGCGGTACAGGTTCGCGCGATCGTTCTGCCAAGATTGAAAAACGGCCTTCACCGCGCCCTCGAGCTGGACGTACGGATCGGTCGGGAAATCCATCCCCATCCGGATCTTGATCTCGGCCTTGAACTCCTCGACCAGCTCCTTGAGCGCATCGGCGGGCAGCTCCGAGTCCAGTTTTACCCCGCGCGCCTTCTTCTTGTTCGCGAGGATCACGTCGAACGGATCGTGGTCCTCTTTCTTCTCGGGCTTCATCCCCAGCACGACGTCGCCGTACATCGCGACGAACCGGCGGTAGCTGTCGTATGCGAACCGCTCGTTGCCCGACTTCTTGGCCAGGCCGGCGGCGGTCTTGTCGTTGAGTCCCAGGTTTAGGATCGTGTCCATCATGCCGGGCATCGACGCGCGTGCCCCCGAGCGCACGGACACCAGCAGCGGATTCGCCGGGTCGCCGAACCTCGCGCCCACCACCTTCTCCATGCGCGCGATCGACGCGCGAACGTCGGCTTCGAGGGCCTTGGGCAACCTCTTGCCGTTGGCATAAAACTCGGTGCAGACCTCGGTCGTGATCGTGAATCCGGGCGGTACCGGCAGTCCGATGTTGGCCATCTCGGCGAGGTTCGCGCCCTTGCCGCCGAGCAGGTTCTTCATCTCCTTCGTACCGTCGGCCTTGCCGCCGCCGAAGAAGTAGATCCGCTTGCCCGCCTTGGTCGCCTTGGCCCCCGCCTTGCCCGCTTTCTTTAGAACCGCGGTCTTCGCGCTGACGCGAATGCCGGCGTGGCCATTCTTGTGGCCGTTCTTGGGGGCAACTTTCTTGGTTTTCAGGGACTTGGACTTCGACTTCGCGAGGCTTGGCATGGGCGCCTATTTACCCTGCTCCACCCCGCCGAGGGAAGGCCCTTGTGAGCGGAAATTACGCGACTTTGGCCCGCAGGACGGAGGGCAGCTCGGCCGCCCCGGCACGCTGCTGGGTCATGGTGTCGCGGTCTCGCACGGTCACGGTCTGGTCTTCGAGGCTCTGGAAGTCGACCGTGATGCAGAACGGGGTGCCGATCTCGTCCTGTCGACGGTAGAGCTTGCCGATCGCGCCGGTGTCGTCGTAGACGGCGCGCAGGCCCGCGGACTGCAAGGACTTCTTGATGCCGCGTGCGAGCTCGACCAGGCGCGGCTCGTTCTTCTTGAGCGGGAACACCGCCACCGTGATCGGGGCCAGCCGCGGGTGCAGGCGCAGCACCGTGCGCGTGAACTCCTCACCCATTTTTTCGGAGACGCCGCGCACCTTCTTGAACACCTCGATGCGGTTGGCGTCGGCGTCGTCGGACAGCGCCAGCAGATCGGGCAGCGTGCCGGGCAGTCCGGCCAGGATCTTCTCGCTCGCGGCCAGCAGGCGCGCCTTGGTCTCGGGCTCCATCTGCTTGGCGTCGCGCTTGTCGACCGACTTGGCGAAGCTCTGCACGAGCTCGCGCAGCTTGCCGACGTCCTCGGCGCCGGGCTCTTTGACCAGCGACTCGTCGTAGGCGTCGCACAGGAATGCCAGCGTCGCCCGGTCCGCGCCCGCCGACGGCTCGATCACGTAGGGCACGATGTGCTGCTTCTGCTCCTGGTCGAAGTATGTCAGCTCGCCGACCGCGTCCGGGTTCTCGGGGCTGCGGCTGTGCGCCTTGAGGTCGAAGTCGGTACGGTTCGCGATGCCTTCGAGCTCGCTCCATCCCATCGGGAAGCGGTACTCGAGGTCGACGCAGCGCTTGGCGTAGTGGGCGAGCTCTTCCTTCGCCTGCTCACGCTGCCGGATGTTGTCGCGCCGCATGCCGAGGTCGACGTACCACTGCATGCGCGCGTCGATCCACGCCTGGTGCGCGGCCTCGTCCTCTCCCGGCCTCACGAAGTACTCGATCTCCATCTGCTCGAACTCGCGCGTCCGGAACGTGAAGTTCCCAGGCGTGATCTCGTTGCGGAACGCCTTTCCGATCTGCGCGACGCCGAACGGCAGCTTGCGGCGCATGGTGTCGAGCACGTTGCCGAAGTTCACGAAGATCCCTTGCGCCGTCTCCGGCCGGAGGTACGCGAGGCCCGAGTCGTCGCCGGTATCGACCGCGCCCACGGTGGTGCGGAACATCAGGTTGAACGGCCGCGCCTCGGTGAGGTCCTTGGCCCCGCACTTCGGGCAGCTGAGCTCCTTGGCGGTGATGGCGGCGTTGATCTCGTCCAGGCCCTTGGGATCGCGGCCCTTCTGCGACGCGAACACATGGTCAGCGCGCGGCCGCGACTTGCAGTTGCGGCAGTCGGTCATCGGATCCGAGAACGTCTTCTCGTGCCCCGAGTACCTCCATACCAGACGGTTCATCAGGATGGCCGCGTCGAGGCCTTCCATGTCCTCACGGTCGTAGACGACCGACCGCCACCACGCGCGCTTGACGTTGTTCTTGAGCTCGACACCGAGCGGCCCGTAGTCCCAGGTGCTGCCGAGACCGCCGTAGACCGCCGACGACGGGAATACGAACCCCCGGCGTTTGGCCAGGCTAACGATCTGCTCGAGTGACGACGCGGGCATGGGCCCGGGACTTTACTCGATCAACGGTAGGTGGTGGATGATCTGGATCAGCAGGTCGCCGGGACCGTGGAAGTACAGCGAGCGCGAGCCGTCACGATGGGTCTTGGGTTGGGCTTTGAGTCGCACGCCCTGGCTCTCTAGGTGGGCCGCCCAGGCATCGACGTCGCCGGGGGTCCGCACGGCCAGCCCGACGTGGTCGAGGATTCCCGCCCCCGCCGGCGGCGATCCGCGATGCAGCGCCAGATTGTCGCTTCCACCGCGCAGGTAAACGTTGTCCGGATCGGGGCGCCACTCGACCTCGTACCCCATGGTGTCGACCCAGAACCGTTCGGCCGCCTCCAGCTGCGCCACGTATAGCGCCACATGCCGGATGCCGAGCAGCGGCGGGCGGCTCACGAGCGCCCTGCCGCCGCGGCGACCTTCTCGATGAACACGACCGACTTGAGCGATCCCGTGATGTGATGGCTCACGATCTCGAGCAGCGCCTCACGGCACTCTCGGTTCACGTCAGGCGGTAGCCTCGCGGCCGCCGCCGCCGCGAGCGGCGTGGACGCGAGCGCCACCAGTGCCGCGCGGGCCGCCGGGGACAGCGGCCGGCCACCGCGGGCGCAAGCGACGCACACCGCACCCCCGAGATCCGGATCCCAGCGGAAGCCGACTTGCTCGACCGCTCGCCCCGCGAACCGCGCACCGGCGCACACCGCGCAGGTCTCGACCACCGGGCCGAATCCCAGCGTCCGGAGCAGCGCGATCTCGAACACGCGCAGGCGCTCCGCGCTGGCGCCGTCACGATCGAGCTCGGTCAGCAATGCAAGCAGCATGTCGTAGACCGCGGGCTCGACCTGCCGGGGCGCGCACAGTTTGCCGATGAGCTCGGCGGCGTAGGCAGCGTGGGCCATCCGCGCCACGTCGGCGCCGAGGCTCGCGAAGCTGGCCGTCGCGTCGAAGTGTTCGAGCGTCGCCAGCTCCGAACCGGGCCGCTCGCGCAGCTGCGCGTTGCCGACGGAGCAGAGCCCGAGCCCACCCGCGAACCGGCGCTGGCTCTTGCGCGCTGCCCGCGCCAGCGCCGACAGCCGACCAGTGTCCCGGCCGAAGAGCGTGACGATCCGATCGGCATCGGCGTAGTTGACCGCGCCGAGAACGATCGCCGCTGTGGTGAGCGTCCCCACGCAGGCATTCTACTCGCCCGAAATGGCCCGCGCAGGATCAGCAACGACGATCAGCAACGACGATCAGCAACGACGATCAGCAACGACGATCAGCAACGACGATCCGCAGCGCAGATCCACAGCGACGAATCAGCCGCGGCGCTCGTCGTCGCCGCGCGTGCCGACGAGCGCGACGCCGGCGCCGGAGGCGGCGCCGCGCAGCGAAAGACCCTCACCCGACTGCGGTGGTCGCCGCAACAGCAGCGACAACGTGATGGTCGCGATCAAGACCAAGATGATGACGAACACCGCAACGCCGAGCCCACGATGGCGATTGGTGTCCTCGTCGTCGGCGACGGCGGTCGGAAGTGGAGCCAGCTTCTCCTCACTCCCGGGCGCGTTCGAGTTCGCGGCGACGTTTGCTTTCCCCTCGAGCGCGTCGGTCGGGTCGCTCTTGATCCCGACCGCGCGATCGAAGAGACCGAGCGGGCCCTCGTCGGCGATCCCTACCGCCTTCGCGTAGGATCGGATGAAACCGCGAACGAAAACGTGCGCCGGCAGCCCCGACAGTTTTCCCGATTCGAGCGACTCGAGCGCAGAGCGAGGAACCTTGGTCGATACGGCGATGTCACCAAGGGTGAGCGCTCGCTCCTCGCGGGCGCGTCGAAGGCAGCTTCCAAAGTGCTCGTCGTTCATGGAGGGCAGCTCCCCATTTCTCGGCGTGTGAGTCACTTTTCTTTAACGGTTTTGGATAGTTACTGCCAAAAATTGCACCAGAAGCTAACCGTGCACGGCGCGACCTGTCAATTGAAATAATTTCCAGTGGTTGGAAGATCGATCCGCAACATCCCGAAATCGTACGACGTTTCATCAGAGGTTTCACACCTACACGCCCCGCGCGTCTCGGTCCCAGATGTACTTGTGGAGCTGAACGTTCAGCCGGGCGCGAATACCGTCCCGCAGCATCCACTCCACCAGCATGCGCGGGTCGAGCCGACCGTGGACCGGCGACAGCAGCACCTCGGCGCGATCGCCGAGTGCGTGCTCCGCGATCACAGCTTTCGCCCACGCGTAGTCGCTCTCGTCCATCAGCACGAACTTGACCGCGTCGTTCGGTCGCAGTGCGTTCAGCAGATCCCAGCGCACGCGGTGGACCTCACCCGATCCCGGCGTCTTTACGTCCACCACGCGCACGACCGCGGGCGGTAGCGCGTCGAGAGGATGCGCCCCCGAGGTCTCGATCATGACCTTGAGCCCCGCGTCGAGGAGTCGCTGCGCCAGCGCCGGCAGGTCCCGCTGCAGCATCGGCTCGCCGCCGGTCAACAGCACCAACGGTGTCGCCAGCCGAGCGACTTCCGCGACGACGTCGTCCACGGACATGTCGGTGCCGCCGTGGAACGCGAACGCGCTGTCACAGTACCCACAACGCAGGTCGCAACCGGTGGTGCGCACAAGCGTACAGGGCAGACCTGCGTACTGCGTCTCACCTTGGATACTGCGGTAAATCTCCGTGATTCTCATGCGGCAGTCGCTACCGCGGGCGAGTATAGGACGTATACTTGATCTCCGTCGTGGGCCACCTCGTCGCATACTTCGGAAACGAACCGGAGAATCTCCCGTGCGCCCTGTTCTCGGCGCGCACAGCGCTCTCCTCGCGCGGCCATCGCGACGGCTCACCTGCCGAGGGCTTCGGGCTCGGCTTCGTTCAGGGGGGCGATGTGCTGTTGCGGAAGCAACCGCGCGCCGAGACCGCGGGAGTCGATCTGTACGCGCTCGCGAAGGATACGCGCGCCGAAGCGCTCGTCGGACGGGTTGGCTTCCCACGTGACGGCAGCACGCTCGCTGAAGACGCGGACCCGTTCCGGTTTCGCTCGTGGCTGTTCGGATCGGTCGGCCGCATCGACGAGGTGGCGTTCGAGTCGATCCGTGATCGCGTGCTCGAGAGCACGCCCGCGTTCCTCCGGCGCAACATCCGCGGTCACTCGCCGAGCGAGCACTTGTTTCACCTGTTCCTAGCGTTTCTGCACGACGCCGGCACGCTCGATCAGCCGACCCCCACCCCTGCCGCGGTAAACGCGGCGCTCCAAAACAGCCTGGCGTTCGTCGATCGTCTTCTGATCGCGAGCAACGCCAGTCCGACCGACGTCGCGATCGCGGCGACCAACGGGCGCTGCTTCGTCGCCACCTCGCACGGGCACCCCCTGCGCTACTTGCAGGTCGAGGGCATCTCGGATTGCCCCGTGTGCCAGGCCGCCAACGATCACTCCAATGGCCGTGTCGGGCGCCGTATCCCGCACGAGGCACTCCGCGCCGTGGTCATCGAGGCCGATCGCGCCGTCGCATCGCGCGCGGGCTGGACCGACCTCCCCGACCGCGCGTCGCTGATCGCCGGCCCCGACCGCGTCGCCCAAGTTCTTTAGATCGAGCTCTACGTCGTCTGACTCTAAGGCGTCGCGGTTGGCTCGACCGGGGCCGCCGCAGCCGGAGGCGTCGGTTGGTGCACCACCGCGGTGACCCGCCGACGTCGGTAGTACATGAAGATGGTCTGGATGATCGATGCCACCGGCACCGCGAACAAGGCGCCGACCAGCCCGTAGCTGTGCTCGCCCGCGATGAGCGCGAACACGACCAGCACCGGGTGAATCTTCGCGGCGCCGCCCATGATCTTCGGGTTCAGGAAGTTCGCCTCGGCCAGGTGGATGCCGATGATCCAAGCCAGCACCTTGATCCCCTGCCCGAGGTCGAAGTTTCCCGACGAGATGAGCGCGATCGCCACGATCGGCACGGACGACAAGATCGACCCGAAGATCGGCACCAGGCTCATGGTGGAGGCGATCACCGCCAGCAGCAGCGGATAGCGGACGTGGAACAGCCACAGTCCCACTCCGGTCAGGACGCCGTTGATGATGCAGATGAGCAGCTGACCGCGGATCACCCCCGAGAGGCCGCGATCAATCCCGGCCACGATTCGCCGGTAGTCGGGCTGATACCGCTCGGGGACGAGTGACCGGAGAAAGCCCTGAACCCGAACGAGATCGACGAGGATGAACGCCCCCACCATGAGCACCAGGAACAACCGCCCGATACCCGAGACGATGGCGCCGATGAACTTCTGACCGTACTCGAACACGCGGCGGCTCTCGCCTTCCGTCGACTTGAGCCGCTCCTTGAGCCACTGCTTGATCGAGCGCTCCCATTTTCCCCCCTGCGCGGGGTCCGTCTCCTCGGTCGCGGGCGGCGAGATGATGTACTTCCCGCCCTCGACCGGCCTGACCTCGAGCGTGACGGACTCGAGATCGATGCGGTAACGGCCCTCCGCGAGGGGCTCGACCAGGATCGATCGCGGGGCCGCGGGCTCTTGCGGATGTGCGGGTAGGTCCTCGACGCTGTCGCCGTCTCCGGACGCCTCGGCGCCGAAGTTCTGGTCGACCCACGCCCCCGCGCGCGGCAACCAGTCCTTGTTCACCTTGGCGAACAGCTGCGGCGCCTCGCGAAAAAGCCGCGCGAAGTCACCGGACAGCTTCGGGATGAAGTAGCCGAGAAACAGCCCCAGTCCCGCCAGGATGTTGATGTAGAGGATGATGACCGCGGCTGCGCGCGGGAACGGGCGGCCCGCGATCCGCCAGCGGCTCATCCGTTCGACCAGCGGCGCGAGGATATACGCGACCAGGATCGCGAACAGGAATGGGAGCGCGACCTCCCGGAAGATGAAGACGACGAGGATGCAGAACAGCGCGAAGCCCCAGAGCTTCGCGAACTGGCGCAGCCACGCCAGTGTTCGCGTCGCCCCGGTCATCGCGCCTTCAGCCTTCGATCGGGCGGACGGCTACTCTTCCGAGCCGTCGTCGTCTCCGTCCTCGTCTTTGACCTTTTTGTCAGAGCCCTTGACGGTCAGTCCGGCGAGCTTGTCGCGCATGACGTCGCCCAAGGTCGCGGTCGGCACGCCGCCCGAAAAGCCCTGTGCGTCGGCCAGCTCTTCGGCGCGGGTGGCGCCGCGGAACGACAGACCGATCTTGCGCTCGGCGGTGTCGACCCCGATGATCTCGGCCTTCAGCGTCTGGCCCGGCTTCACGAACTGCTTCGCATCTTCGATGCGTTCCTCGGAGAACTCGGAGACGTGGATGAGACCCTCCACGCCCCTCTCGATCTCCACGAACGCGCCGAAGTCGAGCACCTTGATGACCTTCGCCTCGACGATCTTGCCCACAGGGTAGTCGTACGGGATGCGGTCCCACGGATCGGCGACCAGCTGCTTGATGCCGAGCGACACCTTCGGCTTCTCGCCGTCGAAGTCGATGTTGAGCACGACCGACTCGACCTCGTCGCCCTTCTGGTACAGCTCCGACGGGTGCTTGACCCGCTGGGTCCACGACAAATCGGAGACGTGGACCAGGCCGTCGATGCCCTCTTCGATCTCCACGAAGATGCCGAAGTCGGCGATGTTGCGGACCACGCCCTTGACCACGGTGCCGGGCGGGTACTTCTCCTTGAGCGACGCGAACGGGTTCGGCTCGAGCTGCTTGATGCCGAGGCTGATCCGGTTCTGGCGCGGGTCGATGTCGAGCACGACCGCCTCGACCGTGTCACCCACCGCCACCACCTTCGAGGGATGCTTGACCCTGCGGGTCCACGACATCTCCGAGATGTGCACGAGGCCCTCGATGCCCTCCTCGAGCTCGATGAACGCGCCGTAGTCCTTGAGCGAGACGACCTTGCCGCGCACGACCGTGCCGGGCGGGTACTTCTCCTGCGCGTGCGTCCACGGATCCTCACTGATCTGCTTGAGGCCGAGGGATACCCGCTCGGTGTCCGCGTTGAACTTGAGCACCTTGACGCGCACGTGGTCGCCGACCTGAAACAGCTCCGAGGGGTGCGTGACGCGGCCCCAGGACATGTCGGTGATGTGCAGCAGGCCGTCGATGCCGCCGAGGTCGATGAACGCGCCGTACTCGGTGAGGTTCTTGACGATACCCTCTACGATTTGGCCTTCCTTCAACTTCTCGAGCGTCGTCTCCTTCAGCTCGGCGCGCTCCTTTTCGAGCAGCACGCGACGCGACAGCACGATGTTGCCGCGCTTCTTGTTGAACTTGATGACCTTGAACCGGTGCTGCTTGCCGATGAACGCGTCCAGGTTGCGCACCGGCCGCAGGTCCACCTGCGATCCGGGCAAGAACGCTTTCACGCCACCGCGGATGGTGACCGAGAGGCCGCCCTTCACGCGCGCGCTGATGGTGCCTTCGATGAGCTCGTCGCGCTCACACGCGCCCGAGATTTCGTCCCACACCTTGAGGCGGTCTGCCTTCTCCTTGGACAGCACGCACAGGCCGTCCTCGTTCTCGCGATCCTCGAGGAAGACGTCGATCTCGTCGCCCTGCTTGACGCCGACGGTGCCGTCGGCCTGCGTGAACTCGTAGAGCGGGATCGTTCCTTCCGACTTGTAGCCGATGTCGACGACTACGTGGTCCTTGCCGACCGAGATCACCTTGCCGCGGACGATGTCGCCCTCGCGGACGTCCTCCGTCTTCAGGGACTCTTCGAAAAGGGCTGCGAAACTCTCCTCTTGGTTGTTGTTCTCGGTCGTCATCGAAACCATGCGAACTTCCTCTGCCTTCCGGGCCACGCTGAAGCAAAAAATGGCCACCAGCGCTGCTTGCCCGCGCGCTCACCGGGGTTGATTTGGTCTGTCATCTCCGCGGCGCCGACCATTCGGCCCGGGAGGCGGTACTACAAGGGTGGCGAAAATTAGCGTCGCGCTTGGGGAAAGTCAACGCGGGCCGGGGTCGGGGGCCTGCTCCTGCTGCTTGGCGCGTCCTCCAGGATCCTGCGCAGCCGCGCCATGTTCGCCTCGGTCTCCGGATCGGGCGTCTCCGCGGCGGAGTCGTCGAGCCCGGGTATCCGCGGATGCGCGCCGGCGCCTGCCAACCCGGTCAGCGCCGACAGCCCCGCCATGCGCTGTTTGAGCATCGGCACGGCGATCGCGGCGGCCACCACCATGACGATCACGACCATGCCCACGGCAGACGCCGCGTTGCCCGCCATGACGCCGAACAACGGCGCCAGCGGGTAGGCCCAGGGGTTGCGTCCGACGGGCGCCGCCGCTCCCTGCTGTCGCCAGTGGCGCAGCGCCGCGACCCGCTTCGAAAGGAACCTTGGGAACCCTGGGAGGGGTTCCCAACCCCTCCCGCGAGCTCTGGCGGGCGAAGCCCGCCTTCGCTCGACGCGCTACTGCTTTTTCGACCGCACCCGGACCACCGCCACCATACGCTCGACGACCTCATCGGGGGGGATTCCCGAGGAATCGATCTCGATCGCGTCGTCCGCCTTGCGTAGCGGCGCGACCGCGCGCGACGAATCGCGCTCGTCGCGGGCCACCATGTCGGCGCGTGTCTGCGCGGCGTCCACCTGGCGGCCAGACGCGGCGAGCTCCGCGGTGCGGCGCCGCGCCCGTTCGTCGGTGCTCGCGGTCAGAAAGAACTTGGCCTCGGCCGCCGGGAACACGACCGTTCCGATGTCGCGGCCCTCGACCACGACGTCGCCGGCGGCGCCGATTCGGCGCTGCACGCCGAGCAGCACCGCGCGCACCTCGGGCAACGAGGACACCCGCGACGCACCGTCGGACATCTCCGGGGTGCGAATGGCGGCGGTGACATCCGTACCCTCGAGCAACACGCGATTCACGGTGCCTTCGAGGCGGAATGACAGCTCCAGCCCGTCGGCGAACGCCGCCACGCCAGGTCCGTCGTCCCACGCGACGCCCGCCTGTCGGGCGCGCAGCGCCATCACCCGATAGATCGCGCCCGTGTCGAGGAGCGTGTAGCCGAGACGCGCCGCCAGCAATCTCGCGGCCGTCGACTTACCGGCCCCCGCCGGCCCGTCGATGGCGACGATCATCGGATCGGGGGGCGTCGCGCGCTGCGCGCGCTTTGGCCCCCCGCGCCCCCGCTCGCTTCGGTCGGCAAAGCCTTCCTCCGCTCGCCTTGGGCCCCCGCGCCCCCGCTGCGCGCGCTTTGGCCCCCCGCGCCCCCGCTCGCTCCGGTCGGCAAGGCCTTCCTCCGCTCGCCTTTCTTACTCAGGTCGGCTCCCTGGGCTTTAGGTCGCTTTTCTGAAGCGCGAGGGATACGGATCTTCGAACTGCTTGTCGGGGTGGAGCGACTTGGCGCGCGTGATGAGCGCGTCCTCGGTCTCGACGCGGTTCGGATCCGGAAGGCAGCACTCGACGGGACAGACCGCTTGGCAAGCCTCGTGATCGTGGAAGCCAACGCACTCGGTGCACAGCTTGGGGTCGATGACGTAGATGTCCTCGCCCTCGCTGATCGCCTCGTTCGGGCACTCGGGCTCGCAGGCCCCGCAGTTGATGCATTCCTCGGTGATGTACGTCGCCATCGATCTTTCGCCGAAAGTGTAGGGGACGCCCTCTAACGCGTCAACGAACCGCCGTCAAGCCGAGGGCGCCGCTCGCGTCACGATTTCCGCCCGCCCCAGCTTCTCTCCCTTAGCGCTGCCACTGCGAAGGTTGACCGCGACCAGCTTGGACACGCCGGGCTCCTCCATCGTGATGCCGCACAGCCGGTCCGCGATCTCCATCGTCCGCCGGTTGTGGGTGATGAGGATGAACTGCGAGCGGTCCGTCATCTCGCGCACGACCTGATTGAAGCGGCCGACGTTGGCCTCGTCCAGGGGAGCGTCGACCTCGTCGAGGATACAGAACGGCGACGGTTTGACCAGGAAGATGGCGAACAACAGCGACACCGCGGTCAGAGCCTTCTCACCGCCCGACAAGAGCTCGATGTTCTGGCTGACTTTCTTACCGGGTGGGTTGGCGACGATCTCGATGCCAGTCTCGAGGAGGTCGCTGTCATCGGTCAGCGCCAGCCGAGCCTTGCCGCCGCCGAACATGCGCGGGAACACCTGCTCGAACTGCGCGTTGACCGCGTCGAACGTCTCGCGGAAGCGCTTCCGAGAGGCGCGATTGATGCGCTCGATCGCGGTTTCGAGCTGCGCGATCGCCGACTCGAGGTCGGCGCGCTGCGTGGTCAGGAACTCGAATCGCTTCGACAGCTCCTCGGACTCGTCGATCGCGGTCAGGTTGATCTCGCCCATGCGCTCGATCAGGCCGCGCAGCTCGGTCGCTCGCTGCTCCTCGGTGGCGGCGAACGGCGGCCGCAGGTGGTAGTCGTGCACCACCCCGGCGAGCGCGACGTCTCGATAGCGGTCGGCGATCTGCTCCTCGAGCGCGGTCCGCCGCAGCGCGATCTCCTGACGGCGCATCTCGAGCCGCGATTCGCTCTGGGCCAGCCGACCCACGTCGGCGCGCGCGGTGCGCAGTTCGGCGTCCCGCATCGACAGTGCGCCCTGGCGCTCTTCCAGTCCACCTTGCCGGTCGGCGTGCTCGCGTGCGCGCATCTCGGCCTCGGCCTGCGCGAACCCCGCCTCCTCGCGAAGCTGAGCGGCGTCCGCGCGAAGTGTCTGCGCGCGCGTCCGATCCTGCTCCAGCGTCGCCTCGAGGCGCGCCGCGCGCGCCTCCTCGTCGGCGCGGTCCGCGGTGAGCCGCTCGAGCGCCTCGCGCGCGGTCCGCCGGTGCTCGGCCGCCTGGGTGGCGGCCACCTTCAAGGTCGTGAGTTGGCCGATGGCGACGTCAACCTCGGCCGCGAGCGCGTCAGCCTGGGCGCGCAGCTCCGTACCGCGGCCGTCGAGCACCGACAGTGCGGCGCGGTCGGTCTCGAGGCCCGCGGCCGCATGCTCGATGCGCCGCTCGTTTTCCTCCGCGGTGCGCGCGAGCTCGTCCGCCTGCACGTTCAGCGTCGCGCGTTGCTGCTCGATCCGACGCAGATCGCCCTCGAGTCGGTCGAGGTCCTTGCGTTGGCCGTAGAGCGCCATCTCGTCCGCGCGCAACGCCGCGGTCGCGGCCTCGATGCGGCCGCCGAGCTCCGCCGCCGCTTCCTTACGCGCTACCTGGCGCGCGAGCGCCGACTCCACGTCGGCGTCCAGCCGCTCCATCACCGCCTCGAGCTCGCGGATCTCGCGCTTCTGCTCCAGCACGCCCGCTACGGCCGACTCCCGCGAACCCCCGGTGACCACGCCGCGCGGATCGATGACCTCGCCCTCGAGCGTGACGATGGTCTTGTCGGTGTGGGTTTCCCGCCAGAGCGCCAGCGCCTTCTCCAGATCTTCGACCACGAGCACGTCGCCCAGCAGATAGGACGCCACCTCGTCGTACTGGCGATCGAAGCCGATCAGCTCCAGCATCGGACCGCGCACACCTTCGCCACGCGGCCACGCGTCGAGGGCCGTTGGATCGACGATCTCGGTCGCGCTGTCCGTCGAACCCGCGGCCGCCAGTCCGCCGGTGGCGTCGTACACGACCTCGCCCCGGTGCGGCGCGGGAGCTCGCGGAAACGGCGCGCGCAGCGCCCGCGGAATGAAAGACGACCGTCCCTCGTGCTTGCTCTTGAGGAACTGAATCGCCTCCACTCCCGCCTCGTGCGACTCGACGATGACGCCGCCCAGGCGCTCACCCAGCACCGCTTCGACAGCGGTCTCGAGCTCCGGCGGCGGCCGCACCATGTCGGCGACCACGCCGCGAATACCCGCCGCGCCGCCGCCCTCGCGGTGCTCCTGCATGATCGCCCGCACGCCCTTCTGGAACCGCTCGTAGCGATCCTGGATCTCGCTCAGCGACGCGAGCCGCGAACGACGGCGGTGCGCTTCTTCGCGCAGCGTCTCGAGCTCCAGCTCGCCGCGCGAAAGCTCGCCGCGCAGAGCCGCCAACTTTGCTTCGTCTTCCCGAACCGTGGCGCGACAGGCCTCCGCACTCGCGGTGGAACGCTCGAGATCGCCGTGCAGGCGCTCATCCTCGGCGTGCAAGACGCCCAACCGATCGCCGGCGCCCTCGTCCTCGACCGCGAGCGTCGCCCGGCGCGCCCCGATGTCGTCGCGGCGCGCGATCCCGCCCGCGTGCTCGGCCTCGAATCGCGCGATCCGGGTGCGCACATCCGCGGTCTCGGCGACCGCCGCTTCGAGCGCGGCCCGCGCCGCGGCCAGCGCCCTACGCCGCTCCTCTTGCACGCGTGCCTCGGTCTCGTAGCCCTGCTCGGTGACCGCCGCTTCCTCGTCGAGATGGCCGAGGCGCCCGGTGATCTCCTCGATGCTCGCCGCCTGCGCGGCGGCCTTCGCCCGAAGCGCCGCCGCCTCGCTCGTGCCCTGGTCCGCTCGGCTCGCGAGCTCGACCGCCTCCGCGTCGTGGTGCGCGGCGCGCTGAAACCCGAGCTGCGCCTTGTTCGAAAGCGCGAACAGCTCGTCCTTGGCTGCGGCCAGCGCCGCCGCCTCCTCCGACGCCGCCAGTCGCTCGGCCTCGATCGACGCCTCGTCGGCGATCAGCGACGTGCGCGACGACTCGTGCCGCTCGCGCACATCGCCCAACTCCGCGGCGACCGCCTTCTCCTCGGCCAGGTGTCCGAGGAAACGCTGCGCGCTCGACCACAGATCCAGATCCTTGAGCTCGGCCTTGTATCGTTTGTAGCGCTCCGCCTTTTGCGCCTGTAGCCGCAGCGAGCGCAGCCGGCCCTCGATCTCACCGACGATGTCGGACACGCGCAGCAGATGCTGTCGGGTCGCATCCATCCGGCGCTCGGCCGCCTTCTTCTTCGCCTTGTAGCGCGTGATGCCGGCCGCCTCGTCGATGAGACCGCGCCGATCTTCGGGCCGCGACGAAACGATGAATCCGATCCGTCCCTGCTCGATGATGGCGTACGCCTTCGAGCCTACGCCGGTGCCGAGGAAGAACTCCACCACGTCGCGCAAGCGCGACGGGACACCGTTGAGCAGGTACTCGCTGGTCCCGTCGCGATACAGGCGACGGGTCACGACGATCTCTTCCGGACCCGCCTGTCCCCACGGGACGCCGCCCGGGGCCGCATCGCCTGGGATCCCGCGCGCGTCGAACGTCAACGACACCTCGGCGAAGCCCGCCGGGCCGCGGCTCTCGGAGCCGGTGAAGATCACATCCTCCATCGCACGCCCGCGCAGGTGTTTGGCGGACTGCTCGCCCATCACCCAGCGGATCGCGTCCACGATGTTCGACTTGCCGCAGCCGTTGGGCCCGACGATCGAGGTGATGGGATCCGGGAAGGTAATCGTCGTCTTGTCGACGAACGACTTGAACCCGCAAATTTCGATCCGCTTAATTTTCAAGCGCGCCTCCTGGGCTGCGGCGACGGAGAAAAACAGGACGGGAGAAGAAGTGACAATACGTCACGTGTATCGTCATCGGTCGCCAACTTGTATCATCCCTCGTTGCTCGTCTGCAAACGTTCGCGCAGCATCGCGGGCGAATCAAATAAACCAATGTTCGCGCGAACCAGCGACGCAACTGCTCACGCACTGCCACACCTACGTTTAGTGATACTCTCCTACCCCCAAAGCCGGTCGACATGGATCCTGCCTCCGTAAACCCCACCGAGATCCTAGAGCTCGTCGGCATCTTGGGCGGGATGGGCGTTACCGCCGCGGCCGGCTTTCTGCTCGTCCGTCGCGCGCGAGCCGCGCGGCGACGGCAGATAGAGGGGATAGAGGGTTCCCCTGCCTCCGGCTCCGCCGCGGATCGACGGAATCGGCGTGAACGCGGGCGGGAACGCGAATCAGAGCCAACCCCCGAGCCCGAGCTGGAAGCGAGCCCGGAGCAAGCCAGCGAGCCGGCGCCCGAGGCCGGACCGCCGCGAGGCGCCGCCGTCCAGGCCGCTCGCGCGCGCGTCCGCAGCGAGACTCCCGCGGCCACGCCCGAGCCACCCTCCGAGCCGGAGGTCGAACGACAGCCGGCGCAGGTCATCCCCTTCCCTGCCCCGCCAGCTACCCCCTCGCCCCCGACGGCCCGGCGCAAGGACAGCGCCGCGCTGTCGCCCGGGCTCGCGCGCACGCGCTCGGGCTGGGTCAGTCGGCTGCGAGATGTGTTCGCCGGCAAGAAGTCGCTGGATCCGTCGATTGTCGCCGACATCGAGAAAGTATTGCTGACCGCCGACATCGGCGTCCGCACCAGCACGCGCTTGCTCGAAGAGATCCGCGGGTCGCTCTCGCGCAGCGAGCTCGCGGATCCCGACGCGGTGTGGGCGTTCTTGCGCAAGCGCAGCATCGAGATGCTGTCGTTGCCCGCGCCCGAGATCGACTTCGGCTCGGCGCGGCCGTTCGTGCTGCTCGTCATCGGCGTCAATGGCAGCGGCAAGACCACGACGATCGGCAAGCTCGCCGCGAAGCTGGGCGGCGCCGGCAAGCGCGTGTTGCTCGCGGCGGGCGACACGTTCCGCGCCGCCGCTGCCGAGCAGCTCGACATCTGGGCGGGGCGCTCGTCCGCGACGCTGGTGCGCGGCAAGGAGGGCGCCGACCCGTCGTCGGTGATCTTCGACGGCGTGCGGCGAGCCGCGAGCGAAGGATTCGACGTGGCGATCGCCGACACCGCGGGCCGGCTACACACCAAGACAGATCTGATGCAGGAGCTTCAGAAGGTTCGCCGCGTCGTCGCCAAGGCGAGCCCGGGCGCGCCCCACGAGACCTGGCTGGTCATCGACGCGACCAGTGGCCAGAACGCGATCGCGCAGGCGCAGATCTTCACCGAGGCGATGGCCGTGACGGGGATCGTGCTCACCAAGCTCGACGGGACCGCCAAGGGCGGGGTGATTCTGGGCATCGCCGACCAACTGAAGATCCCTGTGCGTTATATCGGGGTCGGGGAACGGGTCGAGGACTTGCGTCCGTTCGACTCCGAGGAATTCGTGGACGCGCTGTTCGAGCCGCTGCCAGAGGCGACGTCGTCGAAGGGCACCTCCTGACGCGAAAAGGTTTTAGTTGCCTCGATTTTTTTCTGCGTGATATAGTGCGCCCAATTCAATTTTGCGCTGTAAGTCGTTGATATTTTTTGTGTTTTGAGCGAGTCCGGCTTTCCCACCCGAAGACAGCGAGGGATCATGAAGCGACCGGCCATCTGCCTCATCGTCGCGGTTGCCATCGTTGGCTGGACCGCGATCGGCCACGCAAAAAAGGGGGGCGGGAAAGCTGGCGGCGCAGCGGACGCACCGGCGGAGGACGCCAAATCCGCGGACGACAAGGCGGGCGGTGGCGACAAAGCGGCCGGCGCCGCGAGCGAGAGCCTCGACACCACGGGCGACGACGCCGCGGGCGGCAAGGTCGAGGACGACATCTCGGGTCCCAAGCCGAACGCGCTGCCGACCACCCAGCTGACGTGGAAAGACGTGGTCGTGGTGCCACGCAAGGCATTCCTCAAGGGCGGCCGCCTCGAGCTCGCCCCGTCGTATGGGCAGTCGATCAACGACAACCTCATCCGCCACCACCTGTTCGCCGCCGACCTCAACTACTTCCTGACCGACGTCATCTGGATCGGATTGCAGGCTCAGTACTTCATCAAGCAGTTGACGACGCAGGATGAGCTCATCGGCGTGCAATACAACCGCACGCCGACGCTCAACCGCTACCTCTACGGCGGCGCGCTCAACTTCGGGTACGTGCCGCTATACGGAAAGTTCGCCCTTTTCAACCGGTCGATCGTGCACTGGGAAATCTTCGCGTCGGCGGGCGTCGGCGTCACCATCACCGAGGTCATCCCGCGCGATCCGAAGAACTCCTACCTCGTCTTCAAGAACACGGATCTCACCCCCAACGTGGGCATTGGCAGCCGGTTCTTCATCCGCGACTGGCTCACCGTGAACTTCACGCTGCGCGACTACATGTTGCCCGACAAGTTCGAGCCCAAGCCGAACCTGGCGACGAGCGCCGCGGAAGCGAAGGCGAGCGCGACGTCGGCGTTCGTTCACAACCTGATGCTGTACGCCGGCGTCGGGCTGTATCTCCCGACCAAGTTCACCTACAAGACCCCAGGCTGAGGCGGCCGCCGCGATGACCTCCCCCCGGACTCCACGCGCGACAAATCCCACAAAGGACATGCCGATGCTGATCTCCGATCCGTCACAGCACCCTCACCTGCCCCGCTGGTCGAAGCGCCTCGTGCGAGGGCTCGCGTTCGCCGCGGCGCTGCTGGCGGTGACGGCGGTTCCGCTCGCGGCCCAGGCCCAGCGCAAGAGTCCGCTCGCGGGCGCGCCCGCCATCCGCAAGCGATTCGAGCTGCGCGCGACGCGGTTCGAGATCGGTGCCGGCATGGGCAGCACGATCAACCAGGACTTCTATCATTCGATGATGGCCAGCGTGCGGGTGGGTTTCCATCTGACCGACTGGCTGTCGATCGCGGGCTTCGGCGAGTTCGCGCTGGCGAACATCGCCACCGGGTTCCGGGGCGAGGTGGTGGGCTCGCTCGGCGATGACCCTGCCGCGATCGTCCTGACCCGCGAGCCGACCGCCGCTGAAGCGCAGGGCTCGATGCAGAAGATCAACAACGTTCTCGGCGCGCAGCTGGAGTTCACGCCGTTCACGGGAAAGTACTCGCTCGCGGGCAAGTTGTTCGCCGCCTACGACTTTTACGTCTTCGGGGGCGGGGGGATCATGAACACGTCTGCCACGGAGTCCGCCAACCTCACGCCCTGCAGCAGCGATCGCGCCGCGGGAAACCCACAAGCGCCGACCCGCGACGAGCTGCGATGCAACCCGGGCGGCACGAAGCCGGGCTTCAATTTCGGCGTCGGACTCCACAGCTACTTCACGCAGTGGCTGGCCTTCAACCTCGAGCTGCGCGATTTCATCGCGCAGATCAACCCGGCGGGTCGCGACGTCAACGCCGACAAGGTGGCGAACAGCGGCGACAACACCTGGTCGAATACGTTCCTCGTGACGGGCAACCTCGTCTTCTACCTGCCCACCACCGCCAGCATCTCGCAGTAGAGGCCGGCATGCCGGCGCCGAAGAAGAAGGTCACCCTCTACTTCAGCGCGGGCATGTTGGAGGAGACGCAGCGCGAGGCGATCCGCCAGGATCGTTCGATATCGTGGATCATCCAGGCGGCGTGGAAGATCGCGCGTGAGGATGTGCGCCGGCTGCCCGGCTACGGACAGAATGGCGCGAACGGGACCGCTTCCCTCAACAAGAGGCAGATCGAGTCGCTGTAGTCGCCTTCGGGCGTGACGTAGTAGAGCGAGATCCGGTCGTCGGTCTCGCCCTCCATCGGTTGTGACACGAAGGTGCCGTCGTCGTTCGCGACCACGATGTAGCCCTGCTTGCGGTTCAAGTTGTAGAGCGTGAATGCCGCGCCCGAAGCGCGTTCGAGTGGGAAAGACTGCGACGCGCGCCACATCGTGTGCTGCGCGCCTTCGGCATCGGTGAACAGCTCCGAGGTGAAAGCGACCGCCGGGGGCGGGACGACGATGGGCGGCGCGTTGCACGCCCACACGAACGCCAGCGCCCCGAGCAGCGTAGCGAGCCTGACGACCCGAGCGAAGATGCCGCGCGCGGCTCGTCGTTCGACCTTGTTGCGGATGCAGCTCACGGAACGGATCGCCTCGAGCCATTCTCGTAGCAAGCCGCGGTCCGATCGCCAACCCCAAGGAAATTGCGGGTCGCTGGCGGGCAGCCGTCAACTCGGTTGGCGACCCCTCGTCGGTCGGTTGGCTCGGTCAGCTGGGTTGTCGGACGCGGCGTCATGCGAAGTTGTAGCGCTTGAGCTTCTTTTGTAGGCCGAAGCGGGATAGGCCGAGCAGCTCCGCGGCCTTGGTCTGGTTGTTCGCGGATCGGCCGAGGGCTTCGCGCAGCAGCGACCGTTCGAGGCGCTCGACGCGCGGCCGCAGCAACAGGTTGTCGGGGTCGGTCGCGGCGATCGCGCCGGAGTCCCCGGCTGCGGCGACCTGCGGTGACAGGTCCGCCATCGTGATTCGCTCCCCCGACAGCGCGTCGGCGCGCGTGACCTCGTTCTCGAGCTCGCGGACGTTGCCGGGCCAGCGATGCGCGAGCAGGCGGGCGAGCGCGGCGGGGTCGATCACCTTCGGCGGGCGGCCGGCCTTGGCGGCGAGCTTGGTGAGGAAGCTGTCGACCATCAAGGGGATGTCGTCGCGCCGCTCGCGCAACGCCGGCAGCGCGATCTGGGCGACGTTGAGGCGGAAGTAGAGATCGCGCCTGAACCGGCCCTCTTCCACCATCCGCGCGAGGTCGCGGTTGGTCGCGGCGACGATGCGAACGTCGACCTTGCGGGTGCGCTCGCTGCCCACCCGCCGCAGCTCGCCCTCCTGCAGGACGCGCAGGAGCTTGCCCTGCATCGCGGGCGACATCTCGCCGACCTCGTCGAGGAACAAGGTGCCGCCGTCGGCTACCTCGAACAGCCCGCGGGTGTCGTGCTCGGCCCCGGTGAACGCGCCGCGCACGTAACCGAACAGCGTCGACTCGAGCAGCGTCTCCGGAATGGCGGCGCAGTTTTCGCCCACGAACGGGTGCCCGCGCCGCGGGCCGTTGGCGTGGATCGCGCGCGCGACCAGCTCCTTACCGGTGCCGCTCTCGCCCTGAATGACCACCGGCAGGCTGGTGTCGGTGATGCGGTCGAGCAACCGGAACAGGTCCAGCATGCGCGGCGTCCGCCCGATGATGTTGTGGTAATCGTAGCGGACGGCGAGCGCCTCGCGGTTGTCGCGCAGCTCTTGCTTGATGCCGTGGAGCTCCTCGCGGCGGGCGGCGAGCTCGACCTCGAGGCGGCGGTTGAGGGCCTCGACCTGGCGCTCGCGCCGGCGCAACTCCGCGAGCAGGCGCGCATTCTCGAGCGCGATCGCGGCCTGCTCGGCGAAGTCCAGCACCAGCCGCACGTCGTCCTGGTCGAACGCGCCTTTGCGTAAACGGTGGTCGACGTAGATGGTTCCGGCCGCCCGGCCCTTGATCACGAGCGGGACCGCGAGCACCGAGCGCAGGTGCAGGTCCGATACCGAGACCGCTTCGCGGAACCGGGCGTCGCCGGCCGCGTCGATGGTGACGATGGGCTCGCCGCCGATCGCGGCCTGGCGGGCGATGGAGCGCGACAGCTCGAACTCGGCGGTTTCCAGTGAACGCTGATCGATGTTGCGCGCGACCTTGACGGTCAGCTCGCCTCGCTCGTCCTCGATCAACAGGAACCCGCGTTCGGCGTCGGTCAGCTCGATCACCGTGTCGACGATCATCTCCAGCAGCCGGGGCAGCCGGAGCTCGCTGTTGAGGCGCTTGTTGATGCGCAGCAGGCGGCGCAATCGAGCCTCGGCCGCGAGCGCGCGCGCTGCCACGGGCCCCTCCCCCGGCGATTCGCCCGCCAGCCAGACGGCGTCGGGATCGCCGGCGAGGCCGGCGCGGTGGTGTTCGGGGGTGGACATGCAGACCTCCTCGAATGTCGATCTTGCGAGCTCCAGTGCCGCGCGCGCCGACGGCGTGTCGCCGGCGCGATCGGCGAGGCGTGCCGCGAGCGCGGCCAGCCGCCAGGCGTGAGGCCGGCGCGCGGCGGTACGAGCGCGACGGGCGGCCGCGAGCGCGCCGGTCGCCAGCTCGCCTGGCACGGCGCCGCCGTTGGCGAGCTCGAGGCGGGCACGCGCGCTGGCGGCGTGGGGACGCTGATCCGCGTCGCGATAGGCGGTCGCAGCAGATTGATAGAGGCGTGCAGCGACCGCCGGCTGACCGGCGCGGAGCTCCGCGTCGCCCTCGACGAACATCGCCGCCGCGGCGCTCAGGGACGGACGTTTGGCCTCGTCACGGGCGCGCCCGAGTGCGCGGCGCGCCGCCGGCAAGTCGCCGAGCACCACGAACAGGTTGGCGGTGTTGACGAGCGCCGCGGTCAGCTCCGCCCGCGCGCCCAGCCGGCCGAGCTCGCGCACCGCGCGTTCGTTTGCCGCGAGCGCCTCTCCGTAGACGCCTTGTTCCGCGAGCAAACCGCCGAGGTTGAGCGCGACCGCGGCGACGGTGTGGACGTCGCCTTCGCCAGAGGCGAGGTCGTACGCGCGGCGGTAGTGCGCGAGGGCCTGCGCCTCGTCCCCGCCAAGCTGCGCCACGACCGCGCCCAGATACGCCACCCGCCCCTCGCCGAGCAGCCGGCCGTGATCGAGATCCGCAAGACGCGACCGAGCGTGATCGATCTCGCCGACGTAGGCGTGCGCCAGCACCGCCGACTCGGTCGCGAGCGCGCGCACCGCATCCGGCGGCCGGGAGCCCTCCGCGAACAGCGGTTCGACGGTTGCCAGCGCGTCGCGGAACCGCCCCGAGGTCACCTGGAGCCGCCCGAGACGCGCGCGCAACGCCGCGGTTGCATCCCGATCACCCGGCTCAGCCAACGCCGCCTCGAGGGTGTGGGCGGCGCCGTCGAGATCGCCGCGCCGGGTCAGCAACCAGGCTTCGCGTTCGGCGTAGGCCGGGCGGTCCGGGGCGACGGCTGCGGCACGGCCGGCGGCGAGCGCCGCGAACGCGTGGTCGTACCGTCCGAGCAGGGCGAGGCCGGTCGCCAGCGTGAGCCGTTCGCGGGCCTCGAGCGGCGGCTCGGGGGCAGGCGCCAAGGCCAGCACCCGTTCGTAGAGCTCGGCGGCGCGGGCTGGCGCGCCCGAACCGGCCGCTTCACCGGCTGCCAACCTGAGCCCGGCAGCGGCTTCCGCGACCCGACCCGCGGCGGCGAGGACGTCGGGGCGGCGGGGGTCGGCGGCGTCGAGACAGCCGAGCGCGCGCTCCGCGACGCGCACGCGCATCGCGGCGTCAGCGGACGTCAGTGCGACGCGATGGTGGGCCGCGCTGGGCAGCCGCTCGCCCCCCGCGGCGGCTTCCAGCCAGCCCGCGGCGCGCGCCGCGGACCGCGCCGCCCGCGCGGCGTCCGCGTCCAGCTCTGCGACGGTGGCCGCGGCATCTCGCTCGTCGGTGGCCGTGGCGCCGCCGGCCATCGTCACGCCCAGCACCAACGCCTGCGCGTCCCGCGCGAGCGCGCGGAATCCGGCCGCCAGCACACGATCGAGATCGACGCCCGGCGCGATGGAGAACGCGTCGCCCCGGCCCGCCCGCACCTCCAAGATGAGACGTCGCGCCAGCACGCCGGCGATCGCCGCGTTCCCCTGCGCGGCATCCAGAATCGCCCGCAGTGCGGCGGCGGGCGGAGGCCCTTCGCAGCCCGCGGCCACCAGCGATTCGACCTCGGCGTCGGAGAGCGGAGCGAGCGCGAGCGCCCGTTCGAACGGCCGTCCAACCCGCGCATGGGCGGCGACCACGACCAACACGCGGCCCGAAGGCACCGCGCCGCCGGCGAACGCCGCGAACCCGGTCGCCGCGTCGCCGGGCTCGAGCCAGATGCAGAGGGGACGCGCCGCCGCGCGCTTCTCGAGGGCCTCCACCACGCGAGCCATCCGCGCCTCCGCGGCGCGGGTCTCGTCCCCGGCTGGGTCGCCGGCGGCGGCGAGGTCGCCGCCGAGGTCCTCGAGCGCGGAGACATCTCCGCGCCAGATCTCGATGCCGGGCATCATCCCCGCCGCTGCCGCGACCGCGACATCGCGTGCGGCGAGCTCGAACAGCGTCCGCCGGCCGGATCCCGGCGGGCCGACCAGGGTCAGCGTCGAGCTCGCGGCAGCCCCGTCGGCCAGGCGTTCGAGTGCGCCGCGTAGCTCGGCACGCTCGGCAGCGCGGCCCACGACGATGCCGGCAATCGGATCGCCTTCGGGGTACGGAATCCCGAGGTCGAGCTCGACTGGCGTGTCGGCGCCGGCGGAAAGCCGGTGCGCACCGATGACAACGCAGGCGCAGGTGCGGCCAGCATGCGCTCGACCGCAGGCAACCCACGGCCAAAGGGCGGCGCACCCGAAAACGCCTCGAACAGCGTCGCACCGAGCGCGAACAGATCCACGGCGGCGGTGCGCGAGCCGGTCAGCGCCTCGGGTGGCGCATAGCCAAGCGTGCCGCGCGCCCCGCCGTTTCCGGGCGCCGGTGGTCCGGCGAGGCCGAAGTCGATCAGGATCACGCGCCCATCGGGTGTCCGCCGGACGTTCGCCGGGCAAACGTCGGCATGTACGATCCCGCGGCTGTGCAGGTGTGCGAGCGCGCTCGCGAGATCGCGCGCCGCGGTCTCGAGCGCGGCGCGCCGGATGGCATCGTCAGCGAGCGACGCGATGGCGTCCACGCCGGTGCCGGCGACACGGTCGGTGACGATGTAGACGCGCCCGTCCTCCAATCGGCCGACGTCTCGTACCCGCACGATGCCCGGGTGCTCGAGCGTCGCCAGGCTGCGGAACTCCGCCAGCGCCAGACCGCGCGCGTCGGCGGCGAATAGCTTGATCACGCACGCGGCGTCGGTCTCGGCATCCGTCGCCGCAAAGGTCTCACCCGAGGCGCCCGCGCCGAGCCGCGGGCCGCGCCGGTATCTTCGCAGACCCGGCCAGTCGTCAACTATATTGGCGACCGACACGGCTCATATATTACTGCAATTACAAAATAATCTAAAGACCAGTGATTTAGTTGGCAGGACCTCCTGGTGAGCCGGCGGCGGCTGCGCCCGCCTCGGCCCGACGGCTCAGCCGGGAACGGGCGGCCGCGGCCGCGCCGCGAATCTCGTCGTCGTCGTGGGTTGCGGCGACGAAGCTGAGGTAGTCCTCCGCTTCCTGCCCCCCGAGCATGGCGATCGCTTCGATGATCTTCCGCATTTCCCGGCGGTCGCGAAGCGAACGGCTACGCGTGAGCTCGGTGACGGCGCGACGGTCACGGAGCTCGATGAGCGCCCCGAGCGCCGCGTCACGAATCACCTCATCGGGATCTGACAACAGCTTCAGCAGCGCTGGTGCCTCGTCCCGGAGCTGGCGCGCGCCCACGGCGCGAATGGCCTCCTCGCGCAGCTCGCCGGCGTCCGCGACCAAGGCCGCGTGCACCGCGCTTGGCGGCCCATCGTGCAACCGCCTGCGCGCCGCGAAACCGTCGACGAGGTCGTTCGCGACTCGTAGCGCCAGGCGCGCGCGCGATGGCCGCCGCTTGCCACCTGGCGCCGCGACGTAGGGCTCCACCCCGCGGCCTTCGAGGTCGAGGTTGATCGCCCCAGGAGCGTCGGATGGCCGGCTGTCTATCCGCAGCCGGACGCGGGCCTGCAGCTCGCCTTTGCTGCCAACTTCGACCGGTTCTACGCCGACGATCACGCGCGCACGCGCCGACGGTCGGACGCCGCCGTCCGCGGCGCCACTCGCGAACAGTCCGGTCGCGACCAGGCGCTCGCGTACGCTGGTTTCCGCGGCGTCGACATCGAGCGGATCGGAAACCGCCGACGAGGGCGCCGAGACGTCATCGACCTCGACCGAGGCGAGTGCGGGTTTCGGCGGCGGAGGTGGTGGGGCGAGCTCGCGCCGGCGGCACGCGACGCCCGCAGCGACCACGGAGGCGGCGAGCAACAGCCCGATCGCCGGCCCTCGCCGCGGCATCTACAGGACCTTGAGGAAGGTGATGAGATCGTCGCCCGGCCGATAGAAATCGCCGATCGAGCCGGCGCGCTCGTATCCCGACGCGGCGTAAAACCGGGCGGCTCCGCCCTGCCCTTCGAGGCTGGAGGTCTCGATCCGAACCCGAGCCCCGCCCCGCGCGCGGACATTTGCCTCGACCGCCGCCAGCAGACCGCGGCCGATGCCGCGACCGCGCGCCTCTTCGGCCACCACCAACCAGTAGAGATCGAAGCTCGCATCGGTCATCGGGGTGGCGCCGAAGCAGGCGTAGCCGATGGGGACGCCGACGCCGGCGTCCTGGGCGTCGCCGCCCTCCTCGACCGCCACCAACACTTCGTAGGTGTTGTCGTCAGCCTGAGCGAGCGCGTCGTCGAGAAGCTCGATCGCGCACGACACCTCGGTCGGCCGGAAGATCGCTCCCTGCGAGATGATTGCGACGAGCCGTTCGCGATCGCGCGGCGAGGGGGATCGTGTCCGCATGGGTGCGCCTTCCGAGTGCGAGGTCGACGATACGCCGAATCAGATCGTCATAGCTGAGACCGGCGGCGGCGCAGGACCGTGCAAAACCCGCGTCCGTCGACAGGTCGCAGTTCGGGTTGACGTCGATGACGTATGGCGTCCCGTCGGCGTCGAGCCGCAAATCGAGCCGACCGTAGTCACGCAGCTCCAGCGCGGCGAACGCCGCCTCGGCCACGCGGGTGATCGCCGCCGCGGTGCCCGCAGGCAGCGGCGCGCACGGAACCGGCTTGGTGCCCCGGAACTCGGGCGAGCTTTCGACCCACTTGCCTTCGAACGAAACGATGCGCGGGCGATCGGCGGGCATCTCGGCAAAGTCGATCTCGTAGAGCGGCAGCATCTCGGGGCGGCCGTCCCGGCGGGCAATCATGGAGACGTAGATCTCGCGGCCCTCGATGTAGCGTTCCACCAGCGCCGGCTGCCGGTAGCGCGACACCACCGCCGCCACCTGCCGCTCGAGCGCGTCGCGGTCGTGAACCACCGACGCGCGCGTGATTCCGACCGAGCCATCCTCGCGCGACGGCTTGACGATGAGCGGGAACGGAAGCCGCACCGCGGAGACGTTGCGCTTGGTCAGCAGCGTCGATGCGGGCGTGGGGATACCGGCGGCACGCAGCAGATCCTTGGCCTTGTGCTTGTGCAGCGACAGCCCGAGGGTCAGCGGCGGCGACCCGGTGTATGCGATCCCCGCGTGATCGAGCAGCAACGGCAGGAGGGGTTCAAAGCTGTTGTCGCCCGCGATCGATTCGCACAAGTTGAAGACCGCGTCCGGCGCGAGCCCGACGATCTCGGCCATCGCCGCCAGCACGTCGTCGCCAACGCCGACCAGCTCGGCGCGGAAGCCTCCACGCGCCAGCACGGCGGCGACGTCCTCGGCGGTTCCGCGGATGTCCTCACGCGCGCGATTCTCGGGATCCGCGCCGGCGTTCTCGAAGTCGCGGTTGTGAACGACCAGAACGCGCGGCTTGTGGGCGTTGTTCACGCTTCCAACATTCTAGTGATCCCGCCCGACATTTCAATCTGCTTAGGAATCACCAGATGTTTTGCGGCGCGATCGATGTCCGGAACGAACGTGGTCGCGAGCTCGCTGCCGAGCGCCGCAGCGACCCGGGATGCGAGCACATGCAGTGCGGGCGCGCGCGCATCCGCGCGCAGCGCTCGCCCGATCGACGTGACCCGCGCGCCTGCGATGCCGCACGGGACGATGAGGTCGAACCCGGCCAGATCGTTGGCGACATTGAGGGCGAAGCCATGCATCGCGACCCGATTACGAACGTGAACGCCGAACGCACAGATCTTGGCATCACCCACCCACACCCCGGGTGTCTCCCGGCGCCAAGCCGACTCGATGCCAAGCTCGGCCAGCACCGCGACCACCGCCCGCGCCATGGCGCTGACGTGCGCGACCACCCCCTGCCGCAGGCGGACGATCGGGTATCCGACCAGCTGGCCGGGCCCGTGATAGGTGACGTCGCCGCCGCGCGAGGCGCGGTGACACGCGACGCCACGTCGCGCGAGGTCGGCGCGCGAAACCAGTAGGCTCGCGTCGCGTGCCCAGCGCCCGAGCGTAACCACCGGATCGTGCTCGGCGAATAGCAGTGTCTCGGGCCCGTCGCCCCGCACGATCGCCGCGCGCGCGCGTTCCTGGACCGCGACCGCCTCCGCGAACGGGATGCGGCCCAGCCAGCTCCAGACCGCCGGGATCACCCTTCGGCGATGTCAGCGAAGAAGTCGGCGTCGACGAAGTCCACGCTGACCATGGTGTTGACCACGCCGACCCCGTGGCGGACGCAGGTCTCCGCGAGCGCCGGGCCGTCGGCGATCTCGACCGGGGAAGCAGCCGGAGGGGCGTGTCCCTCCCGCACCGTGGGTAGCTTCCATTCCGAGATCGCGTCCTCGCCCAGGCGGCCCGCGAGCATCAGCAGTCCCTCGTCCTGACCACGGCGCTGGATGCCCGCGCGAAGCTCACCAATCGCGCGGCGGCCGGCGGTGCCACCCCCGAAGCGCAGTCCGATCAAGCACTTCGACGGCCGCGCCCCGCGGCCGCGCATCGCCTCGACATAGACCGTGCCCTCGACACGCTTGACGAACGTCGCGGGGCCGAACCCCTCGCGCTGTAAGAGCACGCGGGCGAGCGCCTCGAACGCGGCGCCCGGCAGCTCGACGATACGCCGCTCGAGCGCCGCCAGGGTGCGTTCGCGGAGCGCCCGTCTCGCCTCCCCGAACACCTGCTCGGCCCGCTCCAATTCCGGGTCGGGGGGCCGGCGGGCGAGTGCGTAGAGGCCAGCGCCAGCCGCACGCACGCGCGGGCGCAGGCCCCCGCGCAGCCGTTCGCGCGGCTCGGCGGCGAGCGCCGTGCGCATCACACGCCAGGCCTCGTTGGGCTCGCCGTGCACGAGCTTTCGGCGCGCAGCCGCGTCCGCGATCTGGCGGACGTGCACGCCGCGTCCCGGCGCCTGGCCGCGCAGAATTTCGATCGCCGCGTCGACCGGGGTCATGATCTTGCGCGGTCCCTGACGATCGCCATTGTCACCCTGGGCGGCGCCGGGCGCACCGCCCGAGCTCTCACCAGCAGCGGGCGCCTGCATCTCGGAGGCGGCCGGCGCTTCGCCGAAGCTCGCGCCCTCGCCGCCCGCCGGTGCCTGGATCCCTGGATCCGGGCTCGAGGACGGCCCGCCGAACGTGTCGCCCTCGCCGCCCCGACCCCGACGCCGCCGGCGCCGCCGGCGCCGTCCCGATCCCGCCTCGCCGCCCGGAGCGCCCTCGGCACCCGCGGCCGCCTCCGCGTCCCCTGCGACGTCGTCGTCGCCGCCCTCGTCGCCACCGGCCTCGGCCTCCGCGCCCTCGAGATCGTCGTCGTCTTTGCCCCGAGCCTCGACCGCCCTCGCGCCAGCGGTCCCGCCGTCGTCGTCTTGCATAGACGTGTCGTCCTCCTCGTTGCCGGATGTATCGTCGTCGTCATCGTCGCCGCCCGCTTCGAGCACGCCGGTCTCCGCCAGCGCGGCCGCGCGCGCTTCGGGAGACAGACCGACCGGGACGAGCTCTTCCACGTCGCCCTCGCCGGGGGACCGGGCCCCGGCCACCTCGGCGCCCAACGCCTCCCCCTCGCCCCCGCGGCCGCGGCCGCGCCGCCGGCGGCGCCGACGGCCAGCCTCTCCGCGGGCACCGGCGCTCGAGTCGCCGTTGGCACCTGCGCCGCCCGCGACCACCTCGGCGGGCGCTGCGGCCCGAGCGGCCCCAATCTTTTCCGCGTCGCGGGCCGCGATGTCCTCCGCCGTCAGCTCCGGATATCGCAGCAGGCCGAACAGGCCCGGTTTGACGCGAACGAACGGGTTGCCCGGTGCCTTCTTGACCGCCCCGGTCAGCTGGGTCTGCATCGTGACCTCGGGGGTGCGACCCACGAAGGTCAGGAGCTTCCGGTCGAGCGCGCGCTCGGTGAGCTCCTTGTAGTGGAGGGGCTTGCCCTCTCGACGAAGGATGTCGAGGGCCGCCTCGAGAAAAGTCATGGCGCCCTCCTTACCACGAAAAGGCCGGTAGGTAACCCGGGCGCGTTAGGGTTCTCAATTTTTTGACGGCTGCCTCAGGCGAGGTTACCCAGGAAGGATGGTCGGACAGCGCAAGATCGGCGTGCTCATGGGCGGACTTTCGGCGGAGCGGGACGTCTCGATGCGATCCGGGGAAGCTGTGGTCGCGGCGCTCACCGACCGCGGTTTCGACGTCTGGCCGCTGTTCGTCGATCGTGACGTCGATCTGGTGTTGCGGCAGTCGCGCATCGACGTCGCGTTCCTCACCCTTCATGGACGCTACGGCGAAGATGGATGCATCCAGGGTCTGCTGGAGCTCCTGGGTGTGCCCTACACCGGCTCGGGCGTGCTGGCATCGGCGCTGGCGATGAACAAGGCGCGCGCGAAGGAGCTATTCCGGCTTTCCAACCTGCCCACCGCCCCGGGCTACCTCATCGAGGCCGACGGCGGCGAGGATCTGATGGAGGCGCACGGCTCGTTTGGCTTTCCGGTGGTGGTCAAGCCCGCCGGCGAAGGGTCGTCACTCGGCATCCGCGTGGCGCGCGACGAGCTCGAGCTCGAGAGCGCGGTCGAGGACGCGTTGCGGTTCGACGATCAGGTGCTGGTCGAGCGGCTGGTTACGGGCAAGGAGATCTCGGTCGGCCTGCTGGACGGCAAGGCGATCGGCGCGGTCGAAATCGCGCCCAAGCGCGGGTTCTTCGACTTCAACGCCAAGTACACGAGCGGGCGAACCGAGTACCACCTGCCGGCGCGGCTGTCGCCCGAGCGTTATCGCTCGGTGCTTCGGCTCGCGACGCTGGCGTACGAAGCGCTCGGTTGCGAGGGTGCGGCGCTGGTCGACCTCATCGTCAGCGAAAAGGGCAACGAGGTCCTGCTCGAGGCCAATACCCTGCCCGGCCTGACGCCCACCAGCCTGCTGCCCAAGATCGCGCACGGCGCGGGGCTTTCGTTCGAGGACCTGGTCGAGGAAATCCTGAGCGGCGCCCGCCTGCGCGCCCACGGCCACCGCCGCGATCGGCGCGCCGTCCAGCTCGGGTTCTCCGGCCCCGAGCGCCGGGCCGGATTCTTGTCACAGGCACATTGAGCAGGTTTGGCCGTATCATTGAGGGATGCGGCTAAGTTCCCTTAACACCCTGTTCGCTTTAGCGGTCGTCCTGACCGCGTCTCGACCCGCGGCGGCTTCGCTGGTCATCGCTCTCGATCTGCCGACGATGGTCACCCGCGCCGACCACGTCGCGGTGGTCGACGTCGTGTCCGTGAGCTCGGCGTGGGACGAGCGCAAGGAGCGCATCCTCACCACCATCGATCTCGCGGTGGTCGAAACCTGGAAAGGTCCGGCCGCGCCCGCCAGCCACGTGTCGATCGTGCAGCGCGGTGGGACGGTGGGCGACACCGAGATGATGGTGTACGGCATGTCGCGCTTCCAGCCCGGCGAGCGCGCGCTCGTGTTCCTCGAAGGGACGCTCGATCACGCGCGTGTCGTCGGGATGTCGCAGGGCAAGCGTCCGATGCGGATGGATACGGCGACCGGCCGCTGGCTGGTCCACGCCCCCGATCGGTCGGGCGCCGCGTTCATCAAGCAGCGCGGTTCGACGCTACCGTCGCCGGTGTTCGACGCGCGGCTGCGGCCGATCGACGAGCTGCGCGCGGAAATTCGGGCGCTCACCCCGACTACGACGCCGGGCAAGGGCCGCTGACCGTGGTCCGCGCCGGTGCCGCGGCGCTCGTGGCGGGAATTCTCGCCCTGGGCTTCCCGTCCTCCGCGAACGCCTACGTCCGCTACACATCGTCGAACGGAATGACGTTCAAGTGGGGGCCGTCCTGCATCTTCATCACGAGCTACGAGAGCAACTTGCTCGACATGATGCCGGCCGATGAGATCGCGGCCGCGACGCAGGGAGCGGCGGCGGCCTGGAGCACACCGCAAGAGACGTGCACCTACCTCAACATCATGATCACGGCGTCGGACGCGCCGCCTCCGCGCGCGGTCAACGACCACCGCAACGTGCTCATCTTCCGCAACGTCAGCTGGTGTGATCTGCAGGCGGACGGGACGTGTGCGGCCGCTCTCGGGCCGTACGAGCCGGCCGCGCTCGCGGTGACGTCGGTGATCGCGAACCGCGACACCGGGCAGATCCGTGACGCCGACATCGAGTTCAACACCTTGCACCACCGCTGGGCCGATCTCGGGCTCCACCCCGAGCTGCTGGCGGCTGACCCGGGGCTGCAAGACCTGCAGAACGCGCTGACCCACGAGATGGGGCACCTCATCGGCCTCGACCACACCTGCTTCAGCGCCAGCGTCACCGCACATCCCAAGACCAACACCGGCGACCCCGCGCCGGACTGTAATGACGTCGGTTCCGACGTCACCGGAACCACGATGTTCCCGTCGGCGAACCCGGGCGATGTCGGGAAGCGGACGCTGGCGGAGGACGATCGGCTCGCGCTGTGCGAGATCTATCCGGCGGCCTCGGATCCGATGGCTTGCTCGCCGCCGTCCGACGACACCGGCTGCAACTGCTCGGTCACCGCGCCGGCGACGTCGGGCATCGCGACGCTTGGGCTGCTCGCGTTCGCCGGCCTTCGCCGAAGGCGCAGCCGCCGAACATGACCCACGGGGTCGCGGCGTTGGTCGTCCTGGCGGCGATCGTCGGCTGGGCTTCCCGCGCCTCGGCCTATGCCCGCGAGCGGGTCGACCCGCCGTGCGAGCTGGTGGATGACTTCGGCTGCGCCCCGCTATTCTGGGAAGGAAAGACCTGCGTCACCCTCGACATCTACTGGAATGGGTGGAAGAAGATGCCGATCGTGGAGGTGGGTCGCGCCCTGGGCGCGGCAGCGCACACCTGGAGCCCGAGCGCGGTCACCTGCCCGTCGGCCGACCAGGCGTCGCACCCGTATCTCGAGATTGTCCCGAGCCTGGCGCCGGAAGCGGCGACCGCGAAGGCCGACGGCCGCGACGCTCACAACGTGCTCGTGTTCCGGACCACCGGCTGGCTGGCTGACATGCTACCCGCCGAGGCGATCGCGGTGACCACGAAAACCAACAAGAAGGACGGCCGGATCGTCGACATGGACATCGAGGTCGACGCGGAGTTCTTCGACTGGGCGAACCTCGACCCGGGCGCGCTGGCGGACGGGTCGACGTCCGACAAGTTCGATCTCCAGACCGTGATCACGCACGAGCTCGGCCATTTTCTGGGACTGGCTCACGTCTGCAACGCCGGAAACGACGACGACACCGTCGACGACCAGGGCCGTCTCGTCCCGTGGTGCGATCCGTCTCTGCCCGCAGAGATCCGCGACGCGGTGATGCATGCAGTAGTCGAAGCCGGGGAGATCAGCAAGCGCGAGCTGTCGTCCGACGACGTCGCCGGGATCTGCGCGATCTATCCGGCGAGCGAGAACCCGCGGACGTGCGCGCTCGACCTGCCGGACGATGGCTGCGGCTGCGCGCTCGGTGCGGCGCCCGGGGGCGGCGCCGGACTCGCGCTCGCTGTCCTCGTGTTCATCGGGAGGCGTCGTGCGCGGCCCCGGAGGCCCGCATGACGGCACGCTGGCGAGCGTTAGCCGCAATCGCGGTTCTGACCGCGTCGTCGCCCGCGCGGGGATTCGTGCGCGAGCGTGTGACCGAGGACTGCGAGCTCGTGGACGACTTCGGCTGCGCGCCGATCGCCTGGCATGAACGCAACTGCGTCCCGATCGACATCTATATGAATGGGACCGCCGACATGACCCGCGACGAGGCGGCGCGCGCGCTAGGTGCGGCCGCGCACGCGTGGAGCCCGAGCGCGGTCGCTTGCACGGCGACGGCGCGGCCACCGCACCCGTACCTGGAGATCATCCCGGGTATGGCGGCCGACGACGCCAAGCCGCCGCCGGTGGCGAACGACTCACACAACGTGCTCATCTTCCAGAGCGAGTGGCCGCTGGATCTTCCGTTCGGCGCGGTCGCGGTGACCACCATCGCCAAGAAGAAGGACGGGCGCATCCTCGACGCTGACATCGAGATCAACGACCAATGGTTCCCGTGGGCCAACCTCGACCCGGGCGCGCCCACCCACGGCCAGGGCGACCTTTTCGACCTGCAGAACGCGATCACGCACGAGTTCGGCCACTTTTTGGGGCTCGGCCACACGTGCGATGCCGGCAACGACGCGAACACCTTCGACGACAAAGGCACGCCCGTGCCCGTGTGCGGCAGCCCGGATGAAACGCCCGAGATTAGGGGGTCGGTCATGTACGCGATCGTCGAGACCGGCGAGACCTCCAAGCGGGTGCTGAGCCCGGACGACGTCGCCGGGATCTGCACCATCTACCCGACCGCCGACGATCCGAAGCTCTGCACACTCGACCTGCCCGACGACGGCTGCGGGTGCGCCTCCGGCGGAGGCGCGAGGACGATCGGCGGACTCGCGTTCGGGCTGGCGTTCGCGGCGCTGGCGCGGCTCAGGTCGGGTCGAGCTCGACGCGGAGGTCGCGGACGGACGCCTCGCCCAGCGCCGCCGCTGCGCTGACCTCGACCTCCTGCTCTCCGGCGCGGAAGCCGGGTGCGGTCGCCGTCAGCCGCCACCGGCCGGGCACGAGCCGCAGCATGCGGAAACCACCCGCCTTGGCCACGTCGGCGGTCGCCTTGGCGCCGCCGGGGCCGACCGCCTCCACACGCGCGCGCGCCACTGCTGCGCCGGTGAACCGCACGCGCACTTCCCCCGAAACGCCGCCCGGGAAAGGAACCGTGATGGTCGCGAACTTGCCCGGGGTGACGGTCTCGACGCTCACGGGGTAATCGGCGTGGCGGACCTCGAGCCGCAGCTCGCCCGCGGGCAGCTGCGGGATCGAGAAATGGCCGCCGACGTCGGCGGTTCCGCTGCCGACCGGGGAGGAAGCAGGCTCGGGGCTCGAAACCGTCAGGCGGGCGCGGCCGAGCGGCCGCCCGCCGTCGTCGCGCACCAGGCCCTCGAGCCTGGCCTCGGCGCGCACCAGCTTGAGCTCGATCGACGGAGGCGACGCGGCGCTGGCGAGGTCCAGCATGGCCTGCGCGGCGCCGTGTCCGGCGGCGGTCGCCAAGACGCGGTACTTGCCGGCGGGGAGCGCCAGCTCGAAGCGTCCGCTCGCGTCGGTGGCGGTCTGGAGGCCGGACGCGCTGCCGTCCACGGCGGCGACGGTGATTCGTGCGCCATCGATCCCCGCCGCTGACGCGTCGACGACCCGACCGGTGACGGTGAGGCCGGCGCGTAGCGCGAGCACGCCGAGATCGCGCCGGTCGCCAGGGACCAGCGTCAGCTCGTCGCCGCGAAATGGCTCCGCGCCAGGATGCGCGATCTCGATTCGGTAACGACCCGGGATGAGATCGTCGATGGTGAATCGGCCATCGCGGTCGGCGGCGGCAACGCGCGTGGAACCGAGCGCGCGACCAGCGCCCGATGGCATCGCGGCGGCCTCGGCGGCGAGCGGCAACGGCCCGCTGATGACGGTCAGATCCTCCATCCCGCTCGACACGCAGCGCACGCGCGCGCCGGCGGCGGACGCCCCCCGGCCGTCGCGGACGCGTCCGGTCACGCGAGCGCCGCGCACGAGCTCGAGCGTCACGGCGGGCGGCGCCTGGGCGGGCGGCGCGGCGACGGTCACCACGGGTGCGCGGCGAAGCAGATAACCCGGGCGCGCGGCGGACAGCCGGTAGGCCCCCGGGCGCAGTGCGCCGGTCGAGAAGCCGCCGGTTCCGTCGCTGCGCGCCACCATCGGGATGGGCTCGCCAGCTTGCGCTTCCGCGCTGGCCGCGACGCCCACGTCGATCGACGGAACGCCGACGCCCGCATCGTCGATCACCCGGCCGGTCACGGGCTGTCCTGGTCCGAGCTCGAGCACGATAGCCTTGGGGCCGGCGGCGTCGCTCGCCTCGACGCCCGTCACGGTGGCCGAGGCGAGTGCCCCGTTCGCGGCGCGGATCCCATAGCGGCCCTCGCCGAGGCCGCCGAACGCGAAGCCGCCGCTTTCGCGCGCGGTCGTCTGGTGGGGCGGGCCGCCCGCCTCGCTGCGCAGGAAGACACGCGCGCCCGGAGCCGGCGCGCCGCCCGACATCACGCGCCCGACGATGGTCCGGCCCGCGCCGTCGAGGCGAAGCGCGAGGGTGGCGCTCGGCACGGTGACCGGGACCTTCGCCAGCGCGGGAAAACCGTCACTTTCGACCAGGACGCGGTAGTCCCCTGGGCGGAGACGCTCGAGGCGAAAGTGTCCTTCGGGGTCGGTGGCGGTCTCGGCGGGGCCCGCAGCGCCGGAGTCGGTCAGCCCGAACGCCAGCACCCGGGCCTCGGGAACCGGGTGGTCGGCGCGATCCAGGACGCGCCCCTCGAGCACGGCGGTACCGGGGGGCCGGCGGTCAGCGGGGACGGCGGGCTTGGATGCGGGGTGGCGGCGGCAGCCGCTCGAGATCAAGACCAGCGCCAGCCAGGTTAGGGTCGCGGCCCGGCCCGCCGACGTCGCGTGCAACGTCTGGCGGGTGCTTGCGATTTCCATCGGCCAGTGTTAAAGATACGCGCCTTCCGGAGGGAAATGAATTATGGCAGCGCACTGCGAAGTCTGCGGCAAGCAGCGCCGCTCGGCTAACAACGTTAGCCACTCGAACATCAAGACCAGGAGCATCCAGAGACCGAACCTCCGCCGCGTCCATACGCGGCTGCCGGGGGGCGGGAATCGACGCATCCGGGTCTGCTCGCGCTGCCTGCGCTCCGGATTCGTCGCGAAGGCCTAGGCCAGAAGCGCGATTCCGGTCGCCGCGAAGCGGGCGAGCCAAGCCGCGGTGGTGCGGCCGGTGAGCGCGTAGGCACCCACAGCGGCGGCGTGTGTCGCGACGACGGCGAAGGTCGCGCCCACTCCGCGGCCACCGAGGACGAGCATGACGACCGAAAGCGCGAGGCTCACCGCCGCCGCAATGGCGCGCGCCCTCACTGGCGACTGAGCGCGTCCGAGCTCGGTCTCCACGCCGCGTTGGAGCGCGCCGCGCAGGAGCAGCTCTTCCGCGGTCAGAATCAGCGCGGCGAGCGCAACCGCTGGGAATGTGAGGGCTACGGTTGGCGACGGACGCAGCTCCCGTGCGATGCCGCCGAGGACGGCGCCGAGCGCCAAGGCTGTCAGCATCGCGCGCGGTGCTGAGACGACCGGGGCCGAGCGTGGCCGGCGGGCGATGTAGATGGCGGCGCCGGCGCCGAGGATGAGCGCCAACGCGACCTGCAGAACGGCGGCGACGGTCGGACCGGCGCTCGGCGCCAGCGAGGCGACGCCGAAGCCGCCGAGGGCATAGATGATCAACATCGAGGCGCCGTCGGCGGCGCGGAAGCGGCGGGTGCGGACGGCCTCCGCGTCCATGCAGTCGGCGGCGCGAGCAACGCCTGAACGCCAGTGTGCCCAGATGGCGAACGCGTAGAGCGCCAGACCGCCGACGCGGGTCGCGCGGTCGCCGAGCAGGACTAAGTTGTAAAGACCGCCGACCAGCATGAACTCGTAGATCGTCGCGGGGCCGACGGCGGTGCTCTGGTCGTCGGAGAGATCGGCGCCGCCGGCGGCCATCGCCACCGCGAGGAAGGTCATCGCGACGGCGCCGCCGATGACCAGCACGCCCTGAGCGGCACGGGCACGGTGCGCAGGATCCAGAACGCGCGCCGCTCTGCCTGCATATGCGCGAGCGGTCCCATCGTCGCCATGTAGGCGGCCAGCGAATACGCGAGACAGGCCACGCGGCCGATCGTGCCTGTGGACCAGCTCCACCCCACGGCGCCGAAGACCTGGATTCCGATGAAGATCGCGGGCATCGCGACCAGGGCCAGCAGCTGCGGCCGATCGCGAGCGACCAGCAGCAGGTCCTTGCTGGCGGCGGTGAGCGGCCGCCGGGTGGTCGCGACCGGCGCTGCCTCCGCCCACGAAGCCCCCGCCTCCTCCCAGCCGCGCAGGCCCGCGCGACGCGCGATCGCGGCCGCGAACGCCGTCGCTGCCAACGCGACGGCGGCGAGCGCGACGAGCGCGAGGGCCGCACCGGCCGGCGCGTCGCGCGCGAGCGCGGCCAGCGGGGCGGAGATGAGAGCGCCCGGCGACCATTCGATGGCGGGCGCCAGGCTGGTGAGCCGGTCGGCGAGTGAAGCGGGCGCGCGCAGCACCCAGGTGCCGAGCATCCACATCACCGCGAGCGAGAGCGCTGCCGCCATCCGCAGCGCCATCCACACCGGCCGCCGGCGGCGCGGGGGTACCGCGCTGACGACGAGGATCTGGGTGCCGTACGCGAGCACCGAGATCGCGACCTGCACCAGCATCGAGCTCAGGGCGGCGACGGCGACGCTCGCGGCCCCGAGATCCCACACCAACGCCGCGCCGATCAGCACCGGGAGCAAGAACAGCGCGCCGATCGGATCGGTGACCGCGTCCGCGAGCCCGCGGGCGGTGACGAGAGCGGGAAGCGACACCGGACGGCTGAGCAGAAACTCGTTCTCCGGGGAGCCCGCGCGCGCCGCCTCGCTGCTCGCCGCCTTGGCGGCGAGACTGGCGAGCGCCAGCCCCCCGGTCACCAGCGCCAACGCCGCGGCCGCCGCCCGCGGGCCGCCCGCCCGCAGCACGGCCACGAACGCCTGCATGAACAGGCTGACGTACCCGAGCGACACCACCAGCCCGACCGAGGTCACGAGCAGCGGCGAGCGCCCGCGTCCGCGCGCGCGCAGGCCGTTACGAAACGATCGCAGGCGGAAACGAATCAACAAGGCCGCGAGCGGCAGCGCGCCGAGCGACGGCCGGGCGGTTGCCGCGTCGCCCTTGCTCACGCGGTCTCGTCCGTGACGCGCAGGAACAGGTCCTCGAGGCTGACGTCGGCGGCGGCGGCGAAGCGGGCGCGGAGCTCGGCCGGCGTGCCGAGCGCCTTGAGGGCGCCGGCACGAATGATCGCGACGCGGTGGCAGAGACGCTCGGCGGCGTCCAGCAGGTGGGTGGACATCAGGATGGTGCGACCGCCGGCCGCCAGCTCGGCGATCGTCGACCGCATCTGACGCGCGCCCGCGGGATCGAGGCCATTGGTCGGCTCGTCGAGGATCAGCACGCGAGGCTCGTGGATGAGCGCGAGCGCGAGCGACAGCCGCTTCTTCATCCCGAGCGAATACGTGGTCGTGTAGGCGCGCGCATCGGGGCCGAGGCCGAGGCGCTCGGCCAGCGATCCCGCGCGTCGGCGGGCCTCCGCCGGGGGCAAGCCGTGCAGGCCCGCTACCAGCTCCAGGGTTTCGAGACCCGAGAGATAGGGGTAGAGGAACGGCTCGTCGGGCAGGTAGCCCACGTCGCGCTTGAGCGCCACCGCGTCGGCGTGACAGTCGCGGTCGAGGATCGCGGCGCGGCCGGAGGTCGGGCGCAAGAGCCCCATCAAGAGCCGGATCGTGGTGGTCTTGCCCGAGCCGTTGGGGCCGAGGAAACCCATCACCTCGCCGGGCTCGACCCGCAGCGTGAGACCCGAGTAGCGCGAGCCGCGCGAGCTCACAATCGCCGAGGACGCCGGCGCCCAGCAGCGCGCTCACGACCTCGCTCGGCCGGGCGCTGCCCTCGTGACTGACCGCCACCCGGAACGCGATCACGTCGCCATCGGGCCAATCGAGGCGACGGCGCGCGCTCGCGTCGTCGAGCCGTCGCATCGAACGCAGCGAGCGCCGCACGTCGACCGTGCGCGCCAGGCCCTTGTCGGGCTGGCGCAGCACGACCAGCGGTTCGCCGCCCGTGAAGCGATCGAGCGCTGCGGCCGCCTTTACGCCTTCGGGCAGCCGCGCCGCGAACTCCGCCTCGCTCACGACCCGTCCGAGCGCGCGGTCGTTGTCGCCGAGACGTGCGGCATCCAACATCTCGATTCCCGGGAGCGTCACACGCGCGAGTCGGCGCGCCAGCTCGCCTGGTTCGATGTCGTCGATCAGCGACACGTCGACGATCTCGCCCAGCGACGGGATCCCGAGCCCCAGCGCGGGCCCAAACGACAGCTCGGGTTTGGGGTGGAAGCCGAGCGAATAGAAGATCTCCAGGCCCGCCCGCCGGAAGATCCGCGGCAGATGGCGAACCAGGTCGAGGTGGCCGAGGTACGCGACCCGCCCGAGCTTCGCGTAGCGCAACCGGTAACGGCGGGCGACCCCCTGCGACGCGCGGACGGGCGGCTCCGTAGGCGTACGGACCTTCTTTGCTGGCAGAGCTGGCGCCGAGACCGGCGGTTGCCAGGCGTTCATCCGGCGCAGGTAGAAGAGCCGCTCGCTCTTCATCGCGTCGAGATCGCACGCGATGCCGCAGTCGTAGCAAATCAGCTTTTTCGAAGCCGCATCTTCGGACGCGGTCACGCTGCTCGGGTGCAAGAGCTGCTTGAACGGCTTCCCGCACGGCGGCGACAACCGGTCCTTGAGCGCTTTGCGATACTCCTTGGCGAGGAAGTCGGGCTCGAGGCCGACGTCGATGTGGTCCCACGGCAGCCGCGCCGTCATCGGGATGGTGCCCATGTAGCGGGCGGTCTCGAGGCCCGCGTCCGCGATCGCTTGCTCCCAAAGCTCGATGCGCAGCTCGTCGTCCCAGCCGTCGAACCGGCAGCCGGCCCGGAACGCCGCCTCCAGCACGTCCGCCACCCGGCGGTCGCCGCGCGAGAAGATCGCCTCCAGGTGTGACTGCTGGTTCTCGTGCATCTTGAGCGTCACCCGCAGCGCGCGGGCGCGCGCCGCCAGCAGCTCCTGCTTGCGCGCGGTGTCCTGCTCGCTGTCCATCGCCGCCCACTGAAACGGCGTGTGCGGCTTGGGCACGTGGGTCGACACCGACGTCGTCACCTCGGCGCCCCGCTGGTGCTCGCGCCCGATCTTGCGCACGCGCGCCGCGGTCTCGACGATGCCGAGGACGTCCTCGTCGGTCTCGGTCGGCAGCCCGATCATGAAGTAGAGCTTCATCCGCGAGAACCCGCGCCCGAACACGCGCTTCGCGGACTCGAGGATGTCCTCTTCGGTGACGTTTTTGGCGATCACGTCGCGCATCCGCTGCGTGCCCGCCTCGGGCGCGAACGTCAGCCCGCCCGCGCGCACCGACGCCATCTCGCCCAGCAGGTCCTCGTTGAGGCCGTACGCGCGCAGCGACGACACCGACAGCGAGACCCGCTCGGGCGCGAGCCGCGCCATCGCCGCCTTCACGAGCGGCGTCACGCAGGAGTAATCCGCCGTCGACAGCGACGTCAGCGACGTCTCGTCGTACCCGCCCTTCTTCACCCCGCCCACCAGCGCGTCGAGCACCGCGACCGGATCACGCTCGCGCACCGGCCGATAGATCATCCCCGCCTGGCAGAATCGGCAGCCCTCGGTGCAGCCGCGCGCCACCTCGACCGCCATGCGGTCGAAGATCGCCTCACCGAACGGCAGCGGCGAGTCGTCGGGGAACGGAAACTGATTGATGTCCTTGACCATCGCGCGCCGTGGCCGCGCCGGCACGCGCGCGTCGAGCGGCGCTCCCACCACGACGAACCCAGTCTCGGCGTCGATCTCGGTCGCGTACAGCTCGGGCACGTAGAGCGGGTATTTCGACGCCAGCGTGACCAGCCGCTCACGTCGCGGCACGCCCGCGCGCGCGAGCGCCGCCGCCTCACGCACCAGCGCGGGCAGGACCTCCTCCGCTTCGCCGATGAAGAACGCGTCGATGAAGGGCGCCAGCGGCTCGGGGTGGGTGGCGGTCGGCCCACCCGCGATCACGAACGGCCCGCGCTCGCCGCGATCGCGCGCGCGCAGCGGGATGCCGCCCAGATCCAGCAGGTTGAGCACGTTGGTGTACGTCAGCTCGTACTGCAGCGAGAACCCGACCACGTCGAACTCGCAGAGCGGCGTCGCCGACTCCAGCGTGACCACCGGCAGGCCGCGCGTGCGCAGCTCGGTCTCGCAATCGAGCCAGGGCGCAAACGCGCGCTCGCAAGCGATGTCGGGCGCGTCGTTGAGCAGCTTGTAGAGGATCTTGGTCCCGAGGTGGGACATCCCGATCTCGTACACGTCGGGGAAGGCGAGGCAGACGCGCGCCGCGAGGCCCTCCACCGGCTTGCGCACCTCCTGGTACTCGCCGCCGAGGTACCTCGACGGCTTCTGCACCTTGCTCAGGAACTCGGCGTACGGATGCCGCATCGGCTGGCTCGCCCCGGCGGGGCTCACTCCTGGCCTTGGAATACGAGCGGGAACTCGGTCCCGTATTCCTCGGACGCCTGCGGGAACACCCAGCGTGACGCGAGCTCACGGATGCACGGCTCGAGCAGGATTCGGAACGCGTTCGGGCCGTCGACCTTGGTCTGCTTCACGCGGCCCGAGATCCCGATCGTGAGCCCGACGGTCATCTTTCCGCGGGTCAGGCTGTTGTCGCGCGCGAGCGCGCGCTGGTAGCAGGTCTTGATGCCGTTGCGGTTGTTGTTGATGACCGAGGTTATCTGCCCCTGCGACGGCGGCGGCCGCGAGGGCGCCTGGGCCGGAACCACCTTCACCGCCGGACCGCTCTTGTCCTGGAACCGCGCTGCGTCCGCGTTGGCAACGGCCGTGGGGGGCGCCAACACCGGTGGGGCGGCGAGCTTCGACGTCTTGCTGGTGTGACCGCGCTTGCCTCCGCGACCGACCTGCGGCGGTGGCGGGGGGGGCGGCGGCGGCGGCGCGACGACCGGCGGTGGCGGCGGCGGCGTCTCCAGGGGCTTCTCGTTCATCTTCGCGACCACGCCCGCGAGCGGATCGCTGACCTGAGCGGTCGGCTCGAGCGGTGGCGGCAGCGGCGTCCGCCGCTTCATGGCGCTGAACGCGAGCGCGATGACCACGCAACCGAGCACCGCCATCAGGATCACGACCATCCTCGCGTTACGCGAGCGCGCGGCCGGGACCTCGACGTCCGGGCTCCAACCGACGGCGGCCGCCGACGACATCAACCGCGGCGCCGCCACGTCCGATCCGGCGCCTCCCGAGGCGGTCGCGGGCGCGCCCGGAAGGTTCAGCAGGTTGAGCACGTCGGAGCTGGATCGCGTCGCGCCGGCGGGCGGATGCGCCGACGCGCTCTTGACGCCGTTGGTGCGCCGAAGGCCGGGGTGCATGTGCGGCTGAGGCGCCGGGGTCTCCAGCATGGTCGACGGATCGATGTCGACCGCAAGGTCGGGCGGGTGCGCGGGCGGGTGCGTCGGGTGAGTGCCGGTCGCCGACGCCGTCGGGCGCGCGTGGCCGCCGCCCGTGGGCGGAGGGAGCTTGAGCCCAACGCCGGGACCGAGGGGGGCGACGATGGGTCCACTCGCGCTGCGCGCCGGCCGGTCGATGTGCGGAGCGGAGGCGTGGGCCGCGCCGGCGGGCGAGGCATGGGCGGGGGCGCCGTACGGAACGTGGCCCACGGATGGATGCGCTGCATGCGCGGCCGCCCCGAGCGGCGGAGGCGGCGGCGCGTGCGGCATCCCGCGCGGCGCACCCGCCGGAGGAGGCGGTGGCGCGCGCCGGCGGGCGGTGAGATCGGCGGCGAGCGCCGGTACGTCGGTAGGCGGCTTCCATGCGCCGAGCTGCTCGTTCCACACGTGGAGGTCGGCGTTCTTGGGCAAGGCCGCGACCTTGTCCACGAGCTGCTTGCGCGAAAACGGCCCGGAGCGTTCCCCGGACAGCGCCATGTACCACGCGACGCCGTCATCCGGAGGTACGCTGGGGATCGATCCGGTCTTGCGGGCCGGCGGGTGGGCGACCGGCGGGGGCGGCGGCGCCACCGGCCTGCTCGGCTCGGCGAACAGGCTGGGATGGGGCGCCAGCACCGTACGTTCGGACTCGGCCTCGTGCGCGGGCACTGTCGGGATGGGCCCGGTGGAGGCGCGGCGCCCCTCGCGCACCGTCATGACATTGGCGCAGGTCTTACACTTGACCTTGAGGATCTTCCCGCGAACTCTCTCGTCCGCGATGGCGTACTTGGTCTGGCAACGATCGCAGACGAATTTCATTCTGTTTCCGAGAGCTTGCCACGCGGGTCGCGCGACCGCGGGGGGTTGCGGGAAATTATCATTTCAAGGTCACGATTACCATCGTCGCTATCCCGGCAACGATGAAGGCGGCGAGCCAAATCCAGCCCGGAATCTGCGTTCCGGAGGACGGCGCCGGCTCGATTTCGGGGACCGACGGCGAGCCCGGGGACGGGGCGGTCGCGGCCGACTTGGCGACGCGCGACCCGCCAGCCGATGAGCCCGGCGGGGGCGGCGACGGAAGCCGCGCCGGCGGCTCGTCGGGCGCGGTCTCGATTCGCATCGCGAGCGGCGCGCGCCGATCGAAGTCGAGCTCGTCCGAGACTTCCTCGCGCGCGGGCACATCGCGGTCGTTCGCCGCGCGGCGTTCTGCGAACGAGCGGGATGCCGAGACCCCGCGCTCGAACGTCGGGGTGTCGGGGGCAAACAGGTCGTTCATGTACATCGACAGACGCCGGTTGCCGGTGCGCAGCCCCGCCTCGTCGAGGAACTCCTCGAGGTCGTGGCGCATCTCGTCCGCCGCCTGGTAGCGATCTTCGGGGCGCTTCTCGAGCGCCCGCATCACGATCAACTCCAGCGCGGCCGGATAGTCGCGGCGGATCGCGGTAGGTGGCGGCACGCTCTCGTTCACGATGCGCTTCATCACCTCGTCGGGGGCCCCGCGGTAGAGGCGCTGACACAGCGTCAGCTCGTAGAGGATGATCCCGAGCGAAAACAGGTCAGAGCGGTTGTCGGCGCCTTGCCCCCGCACCTGCTCGGGCGACATGTACGACGCCTTGCCGGGCAGAATCCCCGACTCCTCGCGCAGCTCGTCCTGCGCGCGGGCGATGCCGAAGTCGACCAGCTTGGTCTGACCCTCGTAGTTGACCAGGATGTTGGTCGGGGAAACGTCGCGGTGGACGATGCGCCAGCGCCGCCCGTCGAGCTCGCGGCGGTCGTGCGCGTAAGCGAGGCCCGCCGCGGTCTCGCTCGCGATGTAGACCGCGTGCTCGAGCGGGATGTACTTGTTCACCGCCAGCCCGCGTTTCACGACGTCGGCGATGGTCTCGCCGTGGATGTATTCCATCGCGATGTACTTCATGCCCGAGTCTTCGGCGACGTCGTAGACGTGAACGATCGAAGCGTGGTTCAGCTTGGCGGCCAGCCGCGCCTCGTCGAGGAACATCGCGACCACGCGCGGGTTGCGCGCGAACTTGGGCTGAAGGACCTTGAGCACGACCGGCTTCTCGAACCCGCCCACCGACTCCTGGCGCGCGATATAGAGCTCGGCCATCCCGCCCGAGGCCAGGTGTCGCACGACCGAGTAACGTCCGACTTGCCGGCCGGTCAGGTCTTGCAGGTCGATCTCACCCTGCGCGTTCGCCATTCCGGCGCGGATACTACCACCTTGGCTCGCCAACCCAGCGGCGGTTCACCAGGCTTCTGGAGCTTGCACCTAGTCGCAATTCCCAGCCTTCCGCGCTAGGAATGGGCGCAGTCACGTGGCCCTCGAGATCCCTGTCGACGCGTCTTTGGACGGCCACCTCGTCGACGGCGTCATCGGCTACCTCACCTGGTCCACGGGCGTGGCGTTCGTCGTCCTGTGTGTGGTGCTGCTGGTGACGCTGATCCGCGATCGCGCGCGCCCGGGCCGACTCCACGGCGCGTACACGCAAGGCGATCGCGGCCCCGAGCGGGCGCTCACGTTCGCGGTCGGGCTGCTGATGTTCGTGGCCATCGACGTCGTGCTCGCGGCGCGGGCGATGGGGCATCTGTCGGGCACGTTCTGGCGTTACCCCGATCGCGACCCGCGCGCGCTCCGCGTCGAGGTAACGGCGCGGCAGTGGTCGTGGAGCTTTCGCACCGCCGGGCCCGACGGGCGGTTCGCGACCCCCGACGACGTCGTGACCCTGAACGAGCTGCACGTGCCCGCAGGCCGCCCGCTCTACTTCAAGCTGCGCTCGAAGGACGTCGTGCACTCGTTGTATTTGCCCAACTTCCGCACCAAGCTGGACGCGATCCCGGGCAGCACGACGCGGCTGTGGGTCGAAGCGCGGACCCCGGGGCGCTACGAGATCGGTTGCGCGCAACACTGTGGGGTCAGCCACTACAAGATGCGCGGCGTGATGGTCGTCGACGCCGAGCTCGAGTACGCGCGCTGGTCGGCGCGCGCGTCGACCGACAGTCGGTTGCGCTTCGATCCCGGCGACGGCTCCCTCGCCGAGGCGTGGGATTGGGAGACCGGGCGATGACCGGCGCCGACGCGTCGAGCGAAACGGCGCGCGACGACGATGTCCACCCCCCGCCGCGCGGGTTCCTGCGCCGGCACGTGTTCTCGACCGACCACAAGGTCATCGGCAAGCAGTTCCTGTTCCTCGGCCTCGTGTTCCTCGCGATCGCGGGGACGATGGCGATGCTCATCCGATGGCAGCTGGCCAACCCCGGCCGGCCCGTGCCGCTCGTCGGCTGGCTGCTGTTCTCGGGAGCGGGCGGTGTGATCTCGCCGGCGGCGTACACCGCTCTGTTCACGATGCACGGCACGATCATGATCTTCTTCGCCGTGACGCCGATTCTGATCGGCGGGTTCGGAAACTTCTGCGTGCCGCTGTTGATCGGCGCGCGCGACATGGCGTTCCCGCGCCTCAATCTGGCGTCGTTCTGGACGATGGCGGCCGCGACCGGCATGCTGGTGGCGTCGTTCTTCGTGCCGCTCGGGCCCGCCAACACGGGGTGGACGGCGTACGCGACGCTGTCGACCGCGATCGGGGCGCCCGGTGTCGGGCAGACGCTGTGGGTGGTGGCGATCTACCTCAACGGTGCCTCGTCGGTGATGGGCGCGATCAACTACATCACCACCGTGATCCGGCTGCGTGCCCCGGGAATGACGTATCTCCGCCTGCCACTGACGGTGTGGGGATTCTTCCTGACGTCGATCCTGAACGCGCTGTTCGTGCCGGTGTTGGCGGCGGCGATGGTGCTGCTGTTTTTCGACCGCGTGTTCGGGACCCAGTTCTTCATCGCGGGCACGACCATCAAGGGCGGCGGCGACCCGATCCTTTACCAGCACCTGTTCTGGCTGTTCGGGCACCCCGAGGTTTACATCCTCATCCTCCCGGCGTGGGGCATCGTCAGCGACCTGCTGGCTTTCTTCGCGCGCAAGCCGGCGTTCGGGTATCGGGTCACCGTCTACGCGTTGTGCGCGATCGTCGTCTTGTCGGCGGTCGTGTATGGCCACCACATGTTCGCGACCGGCATGAGCCCGCTCCTGGGGGAGAGCTTCATGGTGCTCACCATGATCATCTCGGTGCCGACGTCGCTCTTGTTTCTCAACTGGCTGGGCACGCTGTGGCGGGGCGCGATGCGGTTGCAGACGCCGATGCTGTTCTGTCTCGGGCTCGTGTTCACGTTCGGCGTCGGCGGGCTGACCGGACTGTTTCTCGCCGACATCGTCGCCGACATGTACCTCCACGACAGCTATTTCGTGGTTGGCCACTTCCACCTGATCATGGCGGCGGCGCTGTTGCTGTCGTCGTTCGCGGCGGTCTACTTCTGGTTCCCCAAGATGTTCGGCCGAATGATGAGCGAGCGGCTGGGCAAGTTGCACTTCTGGCCGACCTTCATCGCCCTGAACCTCGTCTTCGGCGGCCAGCTCTTTATCGGCTATGCGGGGATGCAGCGACGGCTTTACGACCCGTCGGTGTACGAGTTCCTGCGGCCGCTCGCGTGGCTGCAGAAGGGCATCAGCCACTCGGCGTATCTGCTGGGACTGGCCCAGCTGGTGTTCGTGGTGAACTTTTTCTGGAGCCTCTACCGGGGCCGCCCGGCCGAGCCCAACCCGTGGCAGGTCGGCACGCTCGAGTGGACGCTGCCCTCCCCGCCCCCGCACCACAACTTCGATCGCATCCCGACCGTCGTGCGCGGACCGCACGAGCTCGCCCACCCCGAAGCGATCGCGCGCGGCAAGGACTGGCTCGCGCAGGACGAGGTGCTGGCGCCCGTCGCGCCGCCGGTGGGAGCCGCGACGTGACCGCCCTGCCCGCTGCCGGCCGCCGCGAGACCGACCGTGTCGTCGGGGTCGCGATTTTTCTGGGCGCAACGACGATGCTGTTCGCGGCGTTCCTGCTGGCCTACGCCGTGCTTCGCGCCGAGGCGCCGGCGTGGCCCCCGGTAGGGACGCCGCCGTTTCCGCGCGCGGCGGCGGGCGCGAACACGTTGCTGCTGCTCGCCGCGACGTTGTGCCTGCGGGCGGGGCGCGCGCGCGCGGCGCTCGCGCTCGGCGCCGGGTTCGTGGTGGTGCAGGCGCTCTTGTGGCGGCACCTGGTCGCGGCTCACCTCGGCCCGGGCGCGGGGCTGATGGGCGACGTGTTCTTCGCGCTGTCGGCGCTGCACGCGCTGCACGTGCTGGCGGGCCTGGTCGCGCTCGCCGCCGTGCGCGCGCGGCGGCCGCGCGCGGTGACGCTGTACTGGGACTTCGTGCTCGGGGTTTGGATCGTCATTTTTCTCGCGGTGTGCGTGCTGTGAGCGTCCCGCCGATCACCGCCGTCGCGCTGCTGGCGCTCGCCGCGCTGCCGATCGGCGGCGCCTGCCGGCGCGCCACCGCGGGTCCGTCGCCGTTCACCTCGCCGGTCACCCTCGGTGGTCGGGCGGTGCCGGCGCGGGCGCTCGAGCACGGGCGTGACGTCTACACGCACAATTGCCGCGCCTGTCACGGCGATGCGGGCGACGGCCAGGGTGTGTCGGCCCCGGGCCTCCGGCCGCCGCCCCGCGATCTCCGGCTCGGCGTCTACAAGTTCGCCGCCGTGCCCGCCGGCCAGCTGCCCCACGACGAGGACTTCGTGCGCACGCTGCGCTCCGGTCTCCACGGCACGGCGATGCTGGCGTGGGACGTCCCCGGCGCCGAGCTCGGCGACCTCATCCAGTACGTCAAGGCGTTCTCTCCGCGCTGGCGAAGCGAAGCCCCGGGCGAAGCGATCGTCGGCAGCCCTGATCCGTGGACGGGACGCGTGGCCGAGGCGGTCGATCGCGGCAAGCGCGTCTACCACGGCCTCGCGCAGTGCGCGGTCGCCTGTCACCCCGCCTACGCGACCCGGCGGGAGATCGCGGCCTTTTCCAAGCAGCTGACCAAGATCGAGCCGACGGCGCTGCGGGCCGATCTCTACGATCCGGTTCCCAAGGACAGCGACTTCGGGGTCAAGATCCTTCCGCCCGACTTCCTGTTCAACGAGCTGCGCGGCGGTGACTCGCACGGCGACATCTACCGCGCCATCGCCGCCGGCATCGGCGGCACCGCGATGCCCACCTGGAAGAACGTGTTGCCCGAGCCCGACCTGTCGCGAGAGCGGCTAGCGCCCCAGCCTTCGGACCGCGATCGCGACCGCGAAGAACACCGCGGGCGGCACCAGCAGGAATATCGCGACTACCTTCATCGCGGGGGACACGCTCGGCGATTGCCCGAGGCAATTGGGGCACAGCGCCCAGGCGTCCCCGATGCCGAGCAGGAGCAGTGCGAACACGGCAACGACCGCGCGCCCGAACGCCGCGTGAGCGGTCGTCTTCATCGCACCCCCACGCGCACCGCGGTGTCCAACATGAGCACGACCGCGAACCCCACCGCCGCCACGATGGCCGTCAGCGCCAACCCCGCCCACCGCCGGTACACGGGGACGCGCATGAACGACGTCATGACCAGCGCGACCTTCGCGACCAGCAGCGCAACCAGCGCCGCGATACGCGCGCTCCGCCCCGCGGCGAGCCCCGCGACCACGATCTCGAGCCCGGTCAGCATGGCGACGGCGAGGAACGCCGACGCAAGCGCGCGCGGACGTGGGTGAGCGATCGACGGTACGCCAGGATGGCTCATGAGGGACCGTTCATGACGGCAGCAAATACACGAAGGTGAAGATAGGCATCCAGGCCAGGTCGACGAAGTGCCAGTAGAGCGCCACCACGTCCGCGCTCCGCTCGGCGGCGCCGCGGCGGACGATCAGAACGCCGAGCGCGATCACGCCCGCGAAAACGTGCAGCGCGTGGTAGCCGGTGAGCGCGTAGAACGTCGACGCCCCGAGGTTGGACGCGAATCCCATGTCCGCGGCCAGATGCGCGTACTCCACGACCGCGCCGCCCAGGAACGCCAACCCGAGCGCGAGCGTCGCGCCCAGCCATGCGCGCCGGCGTCCGGCCTCGGCGCGGGTCGCGAGCGTGATGGTCAGGCTCGACGTGAGCAGCGCGAACGTCATCATGGCGGCGGGCGCCAGCGCCAGCCGACCGTGGACGTCCGACCAGACGTCGGCGTGGGTTCGCAGCACACCGTACGCGATGAATAGGCCGCCGAACCCCATCGCGTCGGTTGCGAGGAAGATCCACATCCCAACCGGGCCGACTCTGGTCGCGCCCGCGGGGGACACGCGTGTCGACGCGATGCTCATCGTCGATGATAGAGATATCACGGGCGACGATCGGCTTGACAGCGGGCCGCCCGCAACGCATGACCACGCCGGTGACCGGCCCCCCGACCGACCCGCCCGCCCCGGACGAGCCCGCCGCCGCCCGGCCGGCCCGCAAGCCCCCGCTGACCGCGCGCCTCGTGTCGATGCCGCTATTCTGGGCGGCGTTGGTCGCGCTGCTGTTCGGCCTGCCCATCGTGCGCTCGATGACCCGCCGCCTCGGTACCTCGCCGCCGGTGCTCGGTACGCTGCCCGCCTTCGCGCTCAGCGATCAGCGCGGCCAGTCGTTCGGCAGCCGCGAGCTCACGGGCCGGGTCTGGGTGGCCGACTTCATGTTCACCGCCTGCCAGGCGGCGTGTCCGCTGCTGACCGAACGCATGGCCGAGGTCGGACGCCGCGCGCACAAGCTCGGTCCCGACTTTCACCTGGTATCGATCACCGTGGATCCCGAGCGCGACACGCCGGACAAGCTCGCCGCCTACGGCGCCCGCTACGGCGCCAACCCACTTTCGTGGTCGTTCCTCAGCGGGCCGCTCGACGCGATCGAATCCACCGTCGTCGACGGCTTCAAGATCGGGATGGGCAAGGAGCGCAGCGACGCCGGCCTGTTCGAGATCTTCCACGGCGAACAGCTGGTGCTCGTCGATCGCGCGCTGCGTGTGCGCGGCTACTTCCCCGCGACTCCCGAGGGCCTCGACCGGTTGATGGAAGCCGTCGGCCGGGTCGCCAACGGAGCTTGAAAGCGCGTCGCGGGTAGACCGGCTTTGCCGGTCGCAACTCATCGCGGGAGGTTCGGAACCCTGTTCGGAACCCTTCGGGGGTTCTGAGCTTGACGGTCGCCCATGCGGCTGTTAGCGATGCGCATCATGATGAAGATAGGCTCGCTCGTCACGCCGCTCGTCGTTTCTGCGCTGCTCACCGGGGCCGCTTGCCAGAAGCAGCGCCCCGACACGCCAGGCGAGCCGGCCCCGACGATGGGCGCGCCCGCAGGGCCCGCGGCCCCCGCGGCTCCGGCAGCCCCCGCCCCCGCCGCAGCCGCCGGGCCCACCGGGAACGCGACCATCACCGGGACCGTCAAGCTGGTCGGCGCCCCGCCCGAGATGGCGCTGACCAAGCGCCAGGCCGATCCGTTCTGCGCCAAGACGCCCATGAAAGAAGAAGAGGTGGTGGTGGGAGCGGGGGGCGGCCTCAAGAATGTGGTCGTCCGCCTCACCAAGGGCGTCACCGGCCACTACGACCCGCCCGCGGCCAGCCCGACGCTGGACCAGACCGCGTGTATGTACCGGCCGCGCGTCCAGGCGGTGGTCGCGGGACAGATCTTGACCATCCGCAACGGCGACCAGACCCTGCACAACGTGCATGGCTATAGAGGCCCGTCGACGCTGTTCAACCAGGCCGAGATCCCGGGCCTCCCCCCCATCACCAAGAAGATGGCCGACGCCGAGACGGTCGTGAAGTTCAAGTGCGACGTCCACCCCTGGATGACGGGATACGTCGTTGTCTCCAGCCACCCCTTCTTCGCGGTCACCGGCGACGACGGTAAGTACGAGATCTCCAAGGTCCCTCCGGGCAGCTACACCGTCGAGGCCTGGCACGAGCGCTACGGCGTCAAGGTCGGCGAGGTCACCGTCACCGCCGAGAAGCCCGCCCAGCTGGCGTTTCAATACGAATCGCGCTGACCTGACCCATTTCGCGTTATAAACGCGCCCGTCCGAGATGTGGGTTCATCGTTTTGCCGTCGCGACCGCAGTCGCCACCTATTTGCTGGTGCTGATCGGTGGCCTCGTCCACGGCACCGGGTCTAGCCTCGCCTGCCCCGACTGGCCGACCTGCTACGGCACGCTCCTGCCCAAGATGGAGGGCGGCGTGCTGGTCGAGCATAGCCACCGGCTCGCGGCCGGCACGGTCCTGATTCTGACCCTCGTGCTCGCGGCGATGCTGCAGTGGGGCCGTGGCCGTCTGACCGCGGGCGCGGAGACCGAGCTGCGGAGGCTGCGTCCATTCGGCTGGCTGGCCGTGGCGTTGGTGTTCTTCCAGGCGTTGCTCGGCGGCGTCACCGTGCTGCTGCGGCTGCCGACGCCGATCTCCACCGCCCACACCGCGACGTCGCTGGTGTTCTTCTTGACCGTGCTCTACATGGCGGTCCGCTCCCGGCCCGCGACGGCCAAGACTGCCGCGACGACCGGTGCGGCCGACATCGTGCCGCGCGTGGCGCTGGTCGCGGCCACCGCCACGTATTTTCAGATGGTGCTCGGCGGGTTGGTTCGACACTCGGGCGCCGCGCTGGCGTGCACGGACGTTCCGCTTTGCCGCGGATCGCTGTGGCCCGACTCGCACCCGACCGTGCTCATCCAGGCGCTGCACCGTCTGAATGCGGTGGCGGTCGCGGTGCTGGTGATCGTGGCGGCGGTGATCACCTTCCGCAACACCACGCGCCGCGACCTGCGGGTCTTGGCGCTCTCGGCCGTCACCCTGGTCGGCATTCAGATCTGGCTCGGGCTGCGCGCGGTGCTCACGTTCCTGGACCTCGCCACTGTCGAGCTGCACCTCGCGGTCGCGACCGCGCTGCTCGCGACGCTCGCGCTGATGGCGCTACGCGCCGCGCCCGCTGCCGTGCCCGGGCGCCCGAGCTTCGCCTGGCTCGCCGACATGATTCGCCTCGGCAAGCCGCGGATCACGGGGCTCGTGATCGTGACGTTCGGGGGCGGGCTGTGGCTCGCGCCCGGCGAAATCGCACTGTGGCGCGCGCTCATGACCCTGATCGGCACCGCGCTGCTGGTCGCGGCTTCGAACGCCATCAACATGTACCTCGAACGCGACGTCGACCCGCTGATGGAACGGACGCGCGGCCGGCCCCTCGTTCGTGGCTCGGTTTCCCCAGAGGCCGCCCTCGTGTTTGGCACCGCGCTCGCCTGCATCGGCGGCCCGCTGGTCGCGCTCGGTAGTAATTTGCTGACCGGCGTGCTGGGCATGCTCGCGTTCGGCAGCTACGTCGCCGTGTACACGCCGCTCAAGCGCCACTCGGGCGCGGCGCTGTTCGTGGGCGCGGTCCCGGGCGCGCTGCCGCCGCTCATGGGCTGGACCGCGGTCACCGGCCACCTGGACGCGCCCGGCCTGGCGCTGTTCGCGATCTTGTTCCTCTGGCAGGTGCCGCACTTCCTGGCCATCGCCGTCTACCGCGCCGGCGACTACGCACGGGCCGGTCTCAAGGTGCTCCCACTTTCGATTTCGAGCGGCGCCACCCGGGTCACGATCGTGGCGTTTTCGGTCGCGCTGGTCGCGGCCACCGTGGTGCTGGAGCCGCTCCACGTCGCGGGCCGGCCGTACGCTTTCGCCGCCATCCTGCTCGGCACCGTGTTCATCGGCTGGGCGGTCGCCGGCCTCCGCCACGCCGCCGAGCGCAAGTGGGCCCGCTCGCTGTTTTTCTACTCGCTCGTCTACCTAACGCTGCTCTTCGTCGCGCTCATCGTCGACCGCTCCGTCGCGTGAAGCTGCCACGAAAACAAACGGCCGGACCCGCTTGCGCGGACCGGCCGTTCGCCTGAGCGATACGAAGTTTGGTACGACGAACATCAGCAGTAACTGGGCCAACGCTTTCGCGTCATGTAAAGACCGGCCGTCAGGTACTTACAGATGTGGGCTAGGTAGGTTCGTTGCCAGCGCCGCAACGACCGCTGTTCGCCGAGCAACCCAGGTCCACGAGCTAGACGAGGCCCGAAAGAGCGCCCGTCGTCCACGCCGACTTGGGCTGCGTCCCGAAGCTGTTTACATCCGTGAGCCCGAACGCCTGGGCGATCGAAACGAGCAAGTGGTTGTTGGTGCTGGCCTTGAATTCGGCGTCGGTGGGCGCGCACCACAGGTTCGTGGTGCAGTCGGCCGCCATCTTCAGGCGGCGACCCATCCGGAATTTGGCGTTGGCCCCGCCTGCGAGCACGGTCGGAACGTTGCGCGTGCTGTGAAGCGACGGGTTGCCCATGTCGCTGCTGGCGTAGATGAGGACGTTGTCGAGGACGCCGGCCGCCTCCAGTTTCTGCATCAGCCGCGCGACCTTGCCGTAGGAGTAGCGATTGAACTTCGCCAGCGGCGCCCAGCTCGCCGGATCGCCGGGCGTGTTGGGGTGACCGTCGGAGCCGAGCGACGACCCGTTGTAGGTGTGGGCGATGCCGCTGTGGTTGTCGGCGGGGAGCATGAGCGGATTGCTCGCGTACGACAGGTCCGCCATGAAGAACGTGATGAAACGGGTGATGTCACACGCGAACGCCTGCGCGATGAGATCGATGAACGTGTTCGTGATCGCGTCGAAGTACGGCTCGCCGCCGTTGTACTGCTTGAGCGCGGGCGGATTGGTCGGCCGCGCGGGCGCGAGGCAACCCGCACCCATCGGCGCCCCCGTCGGATCGGCGAACTGCTTCTCGAGGTCGCGAATCGAATCGAGGTGCTGCTGCAGCTTCTGCTGCTCGGCGGCGGCCAGCCGCGGGTAGAGCCGATTGACGTCGCTGCGGACGAAGTCGACGACGCTGCGGCCGAGCGCGCGGCGCCGCATCTCCGCCGCCTGCATCGTGGGATCTGCGCCCGCCGTATACCCCTTGAACAGCGTGTCCCACGCGATCTGCGGGTCGATGATCTTGGGCAGCGGCGCCCCGCCCGGACCATAGGACAGCGTCATCCCCGCCTGGGTGCTGTCGGTGCCGACGCCGAGAGCCAGGCTGGTGACGCGGGTAGAGGCGCCGAGCTTGCGCTCGACCGCCAGGTACTGATCGAGCGACGAGTTCTTGGGCTTGCCGCCCTCGATCACGCTGCCGGTCAGGATCGTCCCGGCGCTGTCGTGGCCGTTGGCGTTCGACATCAGGTCGACGCCCTCGATGGCGAGCAGCTTGGACTTGTAGCTCGCGCCGTACGTCGCCGCGTCGTCGAACGGCTGCAGCGAGCACTGCGCGTTGTTCGCCGAGTAGGTGATGTTGAAGTTGCTTTCGGTGTCGCCGGTGCGCATCGCGTAGAGCTCGGCGGCGACACCGTGCGGGTGATAGATGCCGATGAACCGCAGCGGCAGCGTCTCGCCGGCCGCCTTGGCGAACGAGTCCTCGAGCAGGCGGTAGAACGGCAGCGACGCGGCGCCAGCGCCGACCGCCTTCAGGAACGACCGCCGGGCCGCGCTTCGCGGCGCGTTTGCTGTCACCGTCTGTTTCAAAGGCCTCACGGCGCCTTCCTCCGTTCGAACAGCGGGCTGCGCACGTAGGCGACGATCGCCTCCTTGAACGTTCCCTGGTTGCCGGCCGGCAGCTGGCGCCAGGAGTCGATGAACGACTGCTCGGCGGCCTTGAATTCATCGCCGCCACGCCCGGACGACGCGCGGAACATCTGACGCGCCATGCACTCGCGTACCTGCGCGCTGCCCGCGAGCGCCATCGCAAGCGCGTTGCTGTCGGCGTAGCTGCCCGAGAAGTCGTTGGGGAACGACGTCGTGCTGGTCACCTTGGTGCTCGACGTCGTGTTGACGCCGTTGTCGTCCTTGAGGGTGCCCGCCTGCGTCCCCGCCGGCCGCTCGGCGCCCATGCCGTCGAAGAGCTCGAAGGCGAATCCGATCGCATCGATGCTGGTGTGGCAGCCGGAGCAGACCGGGTCGGTCGAGTGGACCGCGAACCGATCCCGGGTCGACTTGCTGGTGTCCGGGGCCGGCGGAATCACGATGATGTTCAGCGACGTCGGGTCGGGGATGCTCATGCACGCCACCCGGCGCATGACCGCGACCCCGCGAAGCACCGGCGAGCTCTCCTGCGCCTTGGCGAACCGGCCCAGGAAGCCCGCTTGGTTCAAGATCCCGAGCCGCTTGGGCAGGGTCGTGCGCTTCCCGGCGCCGGCCGAGGTGACGCCGTAGATCCCGGCCAGGCCGCTGTCGATCACGCTCCAGTTCGCGCTCAGCAGCTCATTCACCGTGCCGGTCGAGTTTTGCACCACCTCGTTGATGAAGTTGACGCTCTCCGCGTCGACCGAGGTCCGGATCGCGTCGGTGAACCTGGGATAGACCTTCGCGTCCTTGGCGGTCGCGGCGACCTCGTCGATGCCGAGCCATTCGCGGATCGCGCGCAGCATCCGCGTCTTGCCGGCGGCCGACGTCAGCAGGCGGCGCGCTTGAGCCTCACGCGCGTCGGGCGTCGCGAGGGTCCCCGCGGCGGCCATGTCGAGCAGCGTCTGATCGGGCGGCGCCGCGGCGACTAGGAAGGAGAGATTGGCGGCCATCTCGTTCTGCGTGAGCGTGATCGTCCCCGACGTCCCGGTGCCGAGCTCGGTCAGGTAGAGGAACGCCGCGGACTGCAGGATTCCGCGCGTCACGAGGGCGATGCCGTCGTTGTAGGTGCCGCCGGTGGCGCCCGTCGTGTACAGCGTCTGCAGCGCCGATACCTCCGCCGACGAGGGCGCGCGGCGGAACGCCTTGGCCCCGAAGCTGTTGATGAACGTCGTCGCGCAGGCCACTCCCCCGGACGTCGCATTCGCGCACGGCGCCGCCGCGGCCAGCTTGCCGTTGCCGCGCGCCTCGGCGACCAGCATGATTGCCGCGTCGTCGAGCGCCTTGACCAGCACCGGATCTACCCGCTGCGCTTCGTTGAGCGTGTAGCCGAGTGCCTGCCGCGAATCGGGTGGGAACTGGGTGCTCGGCGTTTGCGTGTTTCCAAGCAGCGCCTGCACGGAGGCGTCGTACTCGGCGTTGGTCAGCCGTCGCACGCTCGAGGGAAGCAGCGTCACCGTTGCCGTGCCGCTACCACCAGCCCCGGTCGTCGCCCCCGCGCCCGTGCTGCCCGCCGCACCGGTGGGCGAGCTACCCGCCGCTCCCGTGGGCGAGCTACCCGCCGCGCCCGTCGTCGAGCCGACCCCGGTCGCCCCGCCCACGCCAGGACCGACGCCGCTGCCCGCCATTCCAGTACCGGTCGAGTTACCGGATCCCGAAGCATTGCCTCCGCTGCCCGCCGCGCCCGTGGTCGCGCCGGCCCCATCTCCGCCATTGCCGCCGCCGGCGCCCGTGCTGCTGGGCGCGCCACCATTACCACTCGGGCCCGGTCCCTGTCCGCCAACCTCACCCGAACACCCCCCGACCCACGTCCCTGCCAACACACCCGCGAGGACCGGCCAGAGCGCAGAGCTCCGACGGGGAAACAACATGCTACGAAAAAAACGTTACCGGTTCGTCAATCAGCCCAGCAAGAAAAATGCGCGCCCGCTAACGGAATCTCCGTCGGGAACCGTCGAAATCGGTGCGTGCACGTGCGGTGCGCACGGCCACGCGAACACACGAGCGCTGGCCGCCCTACATCCACCGACGCCGAAGAGATCTTCGGATCATCGGAGGCGGGCATAGCCGCACCCCACGCGCGAAGACGCGCGTGGGGACCCCGCGCCCGCCGGAGAAAGCGCTCGACGAGCAGATCCGGGCACGGCTCTCGTCGCGTCGGGGTGGGCCCGCGGGAGGGGCCTGCCCCTCCCGCGAAGCGAGCGAAGCGAGCGCTAACGCTCCGCGCGGACGCCGCGGGCGAGCAGATCGGTGACGGCGTCGCGCGCGGACTTGTCACCGCGGAGGACCGCGGCCACCGCGCGCGTGATCGGCATGTCGACGGCGAGGGTATCGGCGAGTCGGCTCGCGGTGTCGGCTGTCGCGACTCCCTCCGCGACGTGACCGAGGCGCGCCAGGATATCCGGCAGCGCCTCGCCCCGCGCGAGCGCGAGACCGACCTGGCGATTGCGCGACAGCTCACCCGTGCAGGTGAGCACGAGGTCTCCGAGCCCGGCCAGTCCCGCCAGCGTCAGCGCGTGGCCGCCCATGCGCTCGGCGAGCCGGCTCATCTCGATGAGGCCGCGCGTCACCAACGCGGCGCGCGCGTTGTCGCCGAGGCCGAAGCCGTCGCAGCACCCGACCGCGATCGCGATGACGTTCTTGAGCGCGCCGCCCACCGACACGCCGACGACGTCGTCGCTGGTGTAGATCCGGAGCCGCTCGCTGCCGAACGCCCCCTGCACCGCGAGCGCGGTCGCGGGATCCCTCGACGCGATCACCAGCGCCGCGGGTAGCCCGGCGGCGATCTCCTGCGCGAAGCTCGGTCCCGACAGCACCGCGACGCGCGCCGACGGTAGCGCGGCAGAGATCACCTCCGCCATCGTGGCGCCGGTCGACGGCTCGAGCCCCTTCGACGCGCACACGACCAGGGGCGAGCCGGCGTCGACACGCGCCCGCTCCAGTACGCTACGCACGGCCGTCGACGGCACCACAACCACCAGCAGCTCGCGGTCGCGGACGACAGTGTCGAGCGCGGCCGACACTGCGACCGCCTCCGGCAGTCGAAAGCCGGAAACGGAACGGCCGCTCGCGCGGTCACGCGCGAGCGCGCCCGCGGCGGCGGCGTCTGCCTCCCACAAGCCGACGTCGTGGCCGTGCCGCGCGGCGATCGCGGCCAGCACCCCGCCCCAGGCGCCGCCGCCGAGAACGCCGACGCGTAAGCTAGCCACCGGGCGCCTCGCTGGGCCGCGGGCTACTGGCCCGCGATGCGTACCCGGTTACGGCCCGCGTTCTTGGCCGCGAACAGCGCGCGGTCCGCGGACGCGAGCACGATCGCGGGCTCGGCGCCGTCGTCGGGGAATGAGGCGACACCAGACGAGATCGTCAGCTTGCCGAGCGGCTGGGTGCTGCCGAACTCGAACGGGAACTCCGCCACCTGGGCGCAGATCCGCTCCGCGACCTCCTTGGCCGCGGCCTTGCCCACGTCGAGCAGGATGATCGCGAACTCTTCGCCGCCATAACGCGCGACCACGTCGTTGGCGCGACGGCCGTGCTGGAGGATCTTGGACACCCCGCGGAGGGCGTTGTCGCCGGCCAGGTGGCCGTGGCGGTCGTTGTAGCCCTTGAAGTGATCGACGTCGATCATCAGCACCGACAGCGGCAGCCCGGTCCGGTTGCTGCGCTCCATCTCGAGCGACAGCCGCTCGCGGAAGTGCCGGTGGTTGTAAAGACCGCTGAGGCCGTCCGTGATCGCGAGCTCCGCGAGCCGCGCATTCAGCTGTTCGAGCTCGCGCGTGCGCTCCGCGACCTTCTCTTCGAGCGACGAGTTGAGCGTCGCGAGCTCGGCGTTCTTCGTACGCAGCTCCGACAGCAGCTCACCGCGCTCGCGCTCGAGGCGAAAGCGCGACAGCAAGTTCTGGATCGTGAGCCGAAGATCCGGCTCGTCCCACGGCTTCGGGATGTACTGATCGAGGCCGGCGCGGTTGATCGCGTACACCACCGCGTCGAGGCCGGCCTGCCCGGTGAGCAGGATCTTCACCGTCTTCGGGCTGCGCTTGTGGACCTCCTCGAGCAGCTCGACGCCCTTCATGCCGGGCATGATCTGGTCCGCGATCACGACCGCGATCTGCTCGCCGTCGTGCTGCAGGTCCTCGATGAGATCCAGCGCCTCGCGGGCGTTCTTCGCCACCGCGATGTCGCACTCGTTGCCGAACCGCGCGTTCAGTTGCTGCCGCAGCGCCGCGAGGATGCCCTCCTCGTCATCGACGCACAGGATGTGCTCGCGGAGGGCGTGGGTGGGCTGGCCTTGTCCCATCACGGCTTTCGCCTCGTCATGGCCGGCGTTCCTTCACGCTCTGCAAATACCCCGGCGCCTGTGACTCGAGGTGACGTTGCGGCGCGCCCGCGACCGGCAGCCGCACCTCGAAACGCGTCCGCCCCGGGCGGCTGTCGAGACTGATCGTGCCGCCGTGCTTCTCGACGATGCGAGCCGAGATCGACAGACCGAGCCCGGTGCCCTCGCCCTTGGCCTTGGTGGTATAGAACGGCTCGAAGATCCGCGCCGCAATCTCGGGCGGAATCCCGGGACCGTTGTCCTGGATCGCCACTTCCACCTCTCCCCCCTCGGCTCGGGTTTCTATCAGGATCTCGCCCTGCCCGTCCATGGCCTGAATCGCGTTGTGGATGAGGTTGGTCCAAACCTGGTTGAGCTCCCCCACGTACGCCGTGATCGGGGGCAAAGAGCCGAATGATCTCGTAACTGTAACTCCATTTTCCCCGTATTTCAACTGGTGCGAGAGGATGACCAGCGTGTCTTCGATGCCCGCGTGGACGTCCACGCTCTCGAGCGGTGCCTCGTCGAGACGCGAGTAGCGCTTGAGCGCGCCGACGATGCGACGAATCGCGCCGATCGCGCTGCGAATGGTCCCGGCGGTGCGCGCGAGGAACGCGACCTCGCGCACGTAGCCCGCAAGCGGGATCAGGCTCTTGTCCCCGGCGATCGCCGTGAGGTCGCCGGCGATGCGATCGCCCATCGGTCCGAGCTCGGCGAGGATCGACGACGCCTCGACGGCGCCTTCGGACGCCGCCAGCTCGTCCCGCAGCCTGCGCGCCTGCTGGCGCGCCTCGATGGACGTCGTGAGCGGCGACGCGAGCATCTCGGGCAGGAGGCCGTCGACCAGTCGGAAGAACCGCCGCACCGATTCGGACGGCAGTTCGAGCGCGGCGAGCGCTTCCGAGCAATCGCCGAGTCGTCGCACCGTCTGCTCGAGGGCGTCCACCATCCCCTGCACCGCCGCCGCGGGCGAGTTGACCTCGTGGGCGATGCCGGCGACAAGCATGCCGAGCCCGGCCATCTTCTCGGAGTGGATGAGCTGGCCTTGCGCTTCGCCGAGCTCGCGCAGCGCGCGCTCGATCTCGGTGTTGGCGTGTTCTAGCTCGGCGGTGCGCGCGCGTACCCGCGCCTCCAGCACCTCGCTGAACGCACGGACCTCGGTATAAAGGCGCGCATTCTCGATCGCGGTCGCGGTCTGATCCGCGAACGTGACCAGCAGCCGCAGGTCCGCCTCGGCGAACGGCGCCTCGCCCAGCCGGCCGACCACGATCACGCCCACCATCCGCTCCTTGAGCGTGAGGGGTGCGGCGATGATGGGCCCGGTGAGGCCGGCGGCCGCGGCGTGTTCCATCAGCTGGGGATCGGCCTCGACCGCGGGCGTGCGCCGCGCGCGCTCCAACCCGGCGACCGCGCTGGCCAGCGGCGCCAGCCTCTCGCCGATCGCGTCGCCCGCCACCGCGCGCACCACGAACCGGGTCGGGGTCGCGCGGTGGTCGTCGATGGCCATCGCGATGGCCACCGTCTTGCCGCCGAGCACGGTCAGGATCTCCGTGATCACCGAGCGGAGAACCTGACCGAGATCCACGATGGTGCTGACCGCGCGCCCGACCTGGTGCACGGTCACGAGCTCGCGTACGCGCGCCGCCAGCCCCTCCTGGTTCTCCTTGAGGCTGCGGGTCATGATCCGAAACGCCTCGGCCACGTCGCCGATCTCGTCGTCGGTGTCGACCGAGATGCCGCTGTCGAGATCGCCGCGCGCGACCGCCAGCGCGCCCGCGTGCAGGTCCTGCAGCGGACGGCTCATTCGGCGCGCGAGCAGGTTCGAGAGCAGCATCGCCAGAATGAACGCCAACCCGGCGCCCGAGATCAGGGTCGTGATCGCGCGCCTGCGCGCGATCGCCAGCGGCTCGCGATCGACGGCGACCCCCAGCAGCCCGACCGGCTCGGCGTTCACGTCCTGCAGCTGCCCGACCGCGACCGAATACGGGTGGCCGTCGACCTCCAGCGCCACGACCGCGGATCCGGTGGTGCCGAGGCCCGCGATCTGGAGCCCCCCGGGCACCGGCGGGCCGACCAGCCGCGCGCCGGTCGCGCCCATGAATGTCGACACGTTGGGATCGCGGCCGACGTAGACGACCATCTCGCGGCCGGCCCCGAGCTGTGCCTTCAGCCGATCCACCAGCGTGCCGTCGATGGGAACCGTCACGACCGCGGCGCCCAGCAGCCGGAGCGCGGGATCGACGAGCGGCAGCGCGGAGCGCACCACCAGCCGATCGCGCGCGCGCTCGACGCTGACCGTGCGCTCATACGTGAGCGCGCGCAGGATGACGGGCGAGCGGTCGGATGGGTCGCCGCCCGCGCCGCGTGCGCCCACCGGCTCGTCGCACACGCCTTTGGCGCAGTGAACGACGACCCGGCCGGTGCCGTCGGTGGTCTCGTAGATGGCGTTCGGGATCCCGAGCGACAGCTCGCCCAGACGCTGGCGAGCGCTGGCGGGCGCCACGGCCTGGGCGCGCAGCAGCGCGGCGTCGTCACCCAGCGCGGCCGCGCCGGCCGCGAGCTGCTGGACCTGTTGCAGAAACAGGCCGCGCGCGACCTGCAGGCCGCGCACCGACTCGAACCGGATGCCCTGCTCGACGCTGGAGAAGATCAGCAGCACGGCTACCGCCGACACTGCGATCACGGGGCCGAGCGCGGCCACGATCAGCGCGGCGGTCAGGCGCCGGCGCAGGCCGCGACGCCGCATCGGCGCCACGGGCAGCGACCACGCGCTCGATCCCCGCCCCAGCCACTCGCCGGGGCGATACAGCTGCGACGCGCGCAGGTTGCCGCTCGACGAACCGCCGCGACGAAACCGCGCGCCGACCGGCGTCCGGCTGCGGCCCGGCGGCTTGTCGCTCGGCGAGTCGCTCACGGCACGTGCTCCGCCCAGCGGTAGAGGCCCATCGCCGACGGCTGCACGACCAGGCCGCGGATCGAGGTGCGCTCCGCGAACACGACCTTCGAGTGCGCGAGCGGCACCCACGGTACGTCGATGGCGAGGATCGCCTGGGCCTGCGAGTACAGCCGCTCGCGCTCGGTGCGGTCGGTCGTCCGTTGCGCCATCCCGATCACGTCGTGAAACCAGCCGTTGCTATAGAAGGCGATGTTCGAGGGCCGGCTGCCGGTGGTGTTGTCGGAGTCGAGCAACGTGTAGAGGAAGTTGTCGGGGTCGCCGTTGTCGTTGAACCAGCCGTGCAGCGCGAGATCGTGTTCCCCCGCCCACAACGCACGCTGGTGGTCGGTCGCGTCCGAGAGGATGACCTCGACCGAGATTCCGACCTCGCCCAAGCACTTCTTGATGATGCTGGCGACGCGGCCTGGCGCGGGCATGTACGGGCTCGACGCCGACGGCGCGAACAGCTTGAGCGGAGGCTCCCGCGCGCCTTGCCACCCCGACTCCGCGAGCAACTTGCGCGCGCGATCCGGGTCGTACGGGTAGGTCACGACGTCGGAGCGTGCGCCCCAAACGTTCGGCGGTAGCGGGCCGATCGCAGGGATGCCGAGCCCTTGATAGACGAGCTTGACCAGCGCCTCGCGCCGGATCGCGTGCGCGATCGCGCGACGAATCCGCGGATCGTTGAGCGGCCGCCGCTGGGTATTCATCGCAAGGTAGGAGACCAGCGCGGCGGGGGCCATCGCGAGCCGCAGGTCGGGGTGCAGGCGCACGAGCGGCAGATCGTCGGGGGCCAATTGCTGGATCACGTCCGCGGCGCCCGACTCGAGCGCCTGCAGGCGCTGGCGCGAGTCCGGCATCGCGAGCAACACGAGGTATCGGGTCTTCGCCGGCTGGTCCCAGTAATCGGGGCTGCGTTCCAGGGTGATGCGGTCGCCCGAGATCCACTCGACGAACCGGTACGGTCCGGTGCCGACCGGGTGGCGGCCGAAGTCGCGGCCCCAGCGGTTCACCGCCGTGGGCGACACGATGGCCGCCGGCCCCATCGCGAGGTTGGCGAGGAACGGCGCGTACGGGCGATCGATCTCGAACTGGACGCGCAACGTGCCTGCGGCGCGCACGCGGCGGATGTTGTGGTAGGCGCGGGTCCAGGCGAAGTCGGCCTCGTGCGCGGGGTGCTCGGGCACGATCTGGCGCTCGATCGAGAACACGACCGCCTCGGCGTCGAACGGCGTGCCGTCGTGGAAGCGGACATTGGGCCGCAGCTCGAACGTCCAGATGGTGCCGTCGTCGCTGACCGACCAGCTGGTCGCCAGATCCGGCTCGGGCTCGAGCCGCCCGGCCGCGAACCGCACCAGCCGGCCGTAAACCTGCTCGGCGACCTCGAGCGACTCGATGTCGCTCGTGCGCGCCGGATCGAGGCTCACGGCGTCGGTCGAGCGCGCGACCACCAGCCGATCGCCCGACGGTGCCGAGGGAGCGGGCGTCGACGTGTTGCACGCCGCGAGCGCGAGCGCACAAAGGCCGACCGAGCGGCGAGCCTTCATTTCACGCCTCCTCGCGCGCCGGGAGCGAAGCGAATCCGGATCTCCTCCTGCTCGACGCCGTCGACGCGCCGCAGGTCGGCCGCGACCGCTGCGTATTCCCCGGGCGTGACCCGCATGATGGGCAGCGCGGACTCGCGCCGTAGCAAGAGCGCGCTCGGCGTCCCCGCCGTCCCCTGGCGAACGCGGCGCTCCTCGACGAAGCGGTAACCGTCCCGGCGCGAGATGACGACGTCCTTGTCGTCGGCGGTCTCGACCCGCGCCGCCCCCGGCAGCTCGACGGTGGCGGTCAGGCGGACGGGAACGTCGAAGCCCAGCACCAGGGCCGTGTTGCGCTGCGGCTCGACCGCGAACCGCCGCCCCGGCTGCGAGCGAAAGAAGGTGGGCTCGAGCCGCATCTCTCGGTTGCCGGGCCCGTTTCGCTCGATCGGTACCGCCAATCGTGAGCTCGCGAACGAGTACCGCACGCGCGCCGTCCCGCGACCGCCGGCGCGATCGCGTGGCGGCAGCTCGACCTCGAGCTCCCGCAGGCGTGCACCCGGAAACTGAACCCCGAGCCAGCGCTGCTCGAAGTCCTGGCGCAGCCGCGCGCGGTCGGCGCCGAGCTGGTCCACGCGCTCCGCCCACTCGAGCGCGGGCCATCCCACGAGATCTTCGGTCGCGACCGCGATGCCACCGCCGTGCTCGTCGAGCCGGATGGTCATGTCGACGCTCCGGTGATCCTGGCTGGCACTCGATCGTACCGGCAAGAAATCACCCCCGGGCAGCGACAGCGCACGTGCCCCATCGAGGCCCGGGGGCAAGTAGCCGAGCGCGGCGTGGCGCAGGCGGAGGTCCGCCCACAGCAAGGCCGGCCGCGCGCGCTCCCCGACGTCAATCTCGATGAGCGCATCCGCGAAATCGTCCAACTCTTGCGGCGGCGTCGCTGCGCCTGCGTCGGCGACCAGCCTCGACCGCGCCAGCACCGCACGCGCGGGCAGGCCCACCTCGCGTGCCAGCGCCAGCGCGAGCGCGAGCCGGCTGCCGCGCCGATGCGCGAGCGTGAAGCTCGCCGGGTCGCCGAAGTCGCTTCCGGCTTCGATGTTCTCGGTCACCCAGTCGACCACCGTCGCGGCGAGCGCTCGCCGATCGATCTCGGGCGAGCCCAGCTTCGTGGGACGCGCGTCGCCGAGAGCCTGGGCGTGCAGCTGTTTGGCCTGCGCCCGCACCTCGGGAGACGAGCGCACCGACGCGTGTAGCTCTTCGGCGACGTAGCGCGCCCACGCGCCCCATCCGACGCCGCTCGATACCCGCACCGAGGGGACGTATTCGACCGGCAGCACCGCGGCCCGCTCCGCGTAGAGCTGTGGGACATCGATCGCCGCGAACGTGGTTCGTAGCGTCCCGTCGATCGCAGGGCGGCTCTGCGGGGCGGGCGCGCCCGCGCGGCGATCGACCGCCAGCGACACCCCCGCCGGCGTGACCAGCACGAGCTCGGTGCGCGCGAGCGGCGAGTCGAACGACTGGAAATAGAACCGGTCGGCCAGGAACCCGGGCGCGAACGCCGCCGACGGCGCACGCGTCTCGACCAGCTCCCACTCGACGTAGTCGCCGATCGCGAGGTCGGGCGCCGACACATTCTCCTTGCCCGCGATCTCCTCCGGCTCGCGCGTCGACCCGTCGGGCTTGTGCGTGCGCAGCGTGAGGATGTCGGCGCCCGCGGGCACCGGGATCTCGCCCCAGCGGTCGATCGCCTCTTTGCTGTCGACGCGAATGATTTGGTGCGTGAGCACCATCATCGCACCGGTGGGGAACACCCGCATGACCGAGCGATCGAGCACCATCACCGCGGGCGCGGCGTAGCGCTTGCCCGCTGCCTCGAACGCGCGGATGGTCGCCGCGCCGTCGATCCGGTCGGCGTCGAGCGGCGACGGCAGGTCGAGCGCCCGCGCCGCCCGCCGGATCTCCGGCACGTCGGGGCGCAGAGCCAGCGCCGCGCCAATCGTCGCGCGCGCCGCGTCCATCCCGCCCGCGGCGACCTGCGCGTCCGCCAGCCGCATCCGGCGCCACGGATCGCTGGGTTCACGCGCCGCCAGCGGCGCGAGCACGCCCACGCCATCCGCCGGCCGCCCCTCGGCCGCTAGCAAGAGCGCGAGATCGCCGGCCAGATCGTCGCGATCGGGATCGACGCCGAGGGCGGCGCCGAGGAGCGTGATCGCCTCGGGGTTCCGCCCGCGGGCGCGCAGCCAATCGACGCGCGCCTCGACCCGACCGCCGCAAACCTCGAGCCACTCGGTCAGCTTCGCCTCGCGCGCGGTCACGCGGCGCTGCTCGGCGTTGCGGCGCAGCGCCTCGAGCACGGCGCAGGGAACCTCGCGCGGGTCCGCGGCGGCGACGCCGGCCGAATCGGGGGTCGGCGTGCTTCGGGCGACCTCGACGCCGCCCTTCCCCGCCGCCTGCTCGATCGCGCGCTGGCTGTCGTAGTCGAGCCCGCGCGATCCGAGCGCGCGCGCCAGCAAGAGCTCGGGCATCCACCATCGCGGCGCCGCCCGGATCGCGGCGCGCGCGGCGTCGATGCCCTCCCGGGGACGGTCGTCGTCGAGCTCGACCGTCGCCAGCGCGTACCAGGCCCGGGCCAGCCCCGCGTCGGCGGCCACCGCCGACCGGAACAGCCCGCGAGCGGCATCGCGCCCCAGGTTCGACGGGCGGGTGACGTCGTCGCGCGCGAGCGTCCCCGCGAGCGCGAGCCCGAGCGCGAACTGCGGGCGCTGGCGCAGGCGCGCGAGTGCCCCGAGCGCCGTCTCCGCGTCCTCCACGCGCCAAGCATTGGCGGCGGCGCAGTAGTCGAACACGGCGGCCATCCCCGGATCCTTCATCAGCGGTTCGAGCGCCGGTGATTTTTCGGGCGACGTCGCGGCGGGCATCGCGACGATGGTGGGCGCCACCGGCGACGGCGCGGCACGGCGCGGATCGACGAACCGCACGTTGCGCCGAACGCCGTCATCGCCGTCGACCGCCAACACCAAGAGGGCGATCGCCGCGCGGCCCCCGCCGCTCGCGATCCGGACCTCCAGATCGTGGCGGCCCGCCGCGAGCTTTACCCGCACCGCGGACATCCGCGGCCCATAGCCGGTCCGTGCACCGTGCTGCACGCCGACGCTGTGGTCGAACACGAGCATTCCCTCGCCCGCGTGCTCGAGCACCACATCGTATTGGCCGGCGGGCACCTCCATCGCCAGCTCGAGCTGGCGTGCGCCCCCGCGGCCGTCGGCAGGCGCGGCGACGTCCAGCCGACAACCCGACGCGCTCACCGGTAGCCAGCTCCCCGGGGCAGCCGACGGGCGCGCCGTAACCGGGCGGCCGAGATCGAGGTTCGCGAGCGGACCCAGCGTACCCGCGTCGAAGACCTGGTCCGCGCAGCCGGCTGCCGCCGCGACCGCCGCCAACCGCGCCACATCCAGCGCCTGCCGCGCGATCTGGTCCCCGAGCCGCGCCAGCTCCACCCGCGCCAGCCAGGGTAACCCGACGCGCGCCGACATCTCCACCGGGCTCAACCGTCGGGCGAGCCGCGCGCGCGCCGCCACAGGCAGCTCGTCGTAAAGCATGCCGATCCGCATCGCGGAGACCGACGCCAGCGGCTCCAGCCCACGCGCGCGAGCGGCCGCGATCGCGAGCAGGGTCTCGGCGTATTCAGCCGCCGCGGTTTCGCTGTCGCCGCGCTCGTACGCGATGCTGGCGCGGCCGAAGCTCGCCGTTGGATCGGCGGGCGGCGCCCCCTCGGGGCCGGGAGCCCGCGCGCGCAGCGACGCATCGAAACCGCGCTCCGCCGCCGCCCGATCGCCGTCCGCGAGCGCGCGCCACGCATCGAGTGACGCTCGCGGGATGTCCCGGCGGTTGTGGGTGAGCAGCCCGGCGCATCCGCCCGAAGCGGCCGCCGCGATCAGCGCGGCAGCGAGCCACCGTTCCCGCGCGACCTTCATCCCTCTGCCCCCGCCCCCGCCGCTTTCGGCACCACCGTCACGCGCTGATCGAGCGCGGCGTCGACTTCGCCGAGGAACGCGCGGAAGCGCGCGTAGTCGCCCGGCGACACCCGGGCGCGCGCCACATCGAGAGATGACCGTACGCGCACCACATTCCCTTCCAGCGTCACCCGCAGCTCGAAGCGCCCGAATGGGCTCTCCACCGTCCGCGGCGTCGGCATCCGAGCGGCAGGGACGACACCCGCGGGGAGCTCGAACACCAGCTCCTCCTCGTGCCGCCAGGGATACGCGAGCAGCAGATCCTGGCGCCGTTCCGATAGCCGCGCGTAGGTGCGCACGAAGTCGGCGTCCCGTCCCGTGACCGGCAACTCGAGCGCGCCCGCCGCCCCTGGCTTGGCCAACCTCGGCACCGACACCGTCGCGCGCACGTCGACGGGCGCGTTGCGATCCGCGATCTCGGGCATGTCGACCGACGCGAGCCGGGCGCCCGGGAAGCGCCCGGTCCACACCCGGCCGTAGCGCTCGGCGCGCTCGCCGGGGGTCTGGTAATGCTCGCGCCACGCGGGCGCCGCCTGTCCGCGGATCGTCAGCTGCTCCTCGACCCGGCCGTCGCCCGACGCCTCGAGCCGGATGCGCCACCGGCGCTCAACCCGGTTCTCGCTCGACGGCAACACCGGCGTCTCCGTGAACACGCTGCCGTGTGGACCGACGCGCAGCACCGCCACCCCCTGGTCCTGGGCGGGCAGCTCGCCCACACCTCCGAACTCCGCGGTTCCGTCGAGGTAGCGGTCGAGCTTGGGGACGTAGACCACCGCGTGATCGAAAACCGCGAGCGACGCGGGCTCGCTCTCCAGCCGGCCACCCCGGCGCGTTCGCAGCAGCACGAGCTCCGCGTCGACGCCCAGCTCGCGCAAAAGCGCGACGAGCAGCGACGCCTTGTCCTTGCAGTCGCCAAACCGCCGCGCCATCACCTGCGTCACCCGATACGGCTTGTAGCCGTGAATGCCGAACTCGAGCCCCACGTAGCGGGTGTTGCGCACGACGTAGTCGTACGCCGCGCGCACGCGCTCGATCTCCGGCGCGTTCCCGCGCGCGAGCGAGCGCGCCACGCGGCGGAGCTCGTCGTCGGGCGTCAGCTGGTCCTCGACCAGGTGCCAGTACCACGTCCCGACGTCCTGCCAGCTCGCGTACGTGCTGACGTGAAGGTACGGAGCGACCTCCGCGATGCCGGGCATCGCGGGCTCGGCGTCGACCTTGGCCACGTTGCGCGCGACGAAGCTGGTGATGCGCTCGTCGCCGTCGACCGATTCCCGACGCTCGAGGCCGGGCACACGCGGCGTGTTGGTGTGCATGGCGCGGCTCACCGGCGCGATGAGCGTGTACTCCCAGCGCCGCTTGGGGATGGTCTCGGCGACGATTTGCAGGTCGCCGAAGTAATCGGCGAGCTGGTTTTCGCTCGCGACGTCATCGACCAAGTATTGGATCTCGAGCACGTCGCCCGGGCGAACGCCGTCGAAACGGACCAGCTCGGCGCGGTTGTCGTAGTAGAGGCCGTACCACGGCTCCGAGAGATCCTGATCGCCGCGATCGCTCGCCTCCAGCATCTGCACCTCACCTCCCGAGTCGCGCCGGTAGATGCGCGCCTGGCGGATGTCTACCTCCTCGGTGCCCGGGGTGTAATGGACCGCGAACTCCTTGTTCTCCTCCGCGCCGCGCTCGGTCCGGATCTCCACCACCCGCTGGGCGAAAGTGCGCGACAAACCGTTGCGGTGGACGCGCACGACGCGGCGATCGAGCAGCACGACCGCGGTCTCGCCCGTGGCCTCGCGCCTCCCGGCCGGTGGAACCAGCGCGCGCGCGTCCTCGGCGTAGCGACGGACCAGCTCGTCGGCTGCGAGGCTGTCGTTGTGGTTACCCGCCGCCATCCGCTCGACGTAGCGTTTGAGATCCGGATCCTGCGGCCGTAGCACCAGCGACGTACGCAGCGTCGCCGTCGCCTCCGCGGTCCGTCCCTGCCGGTGCTGTAACTTTCCGAGCGCGGTCAGGGTCGCGGGATCGTCGGGCAGCCGCGCCGCCAGCGCGCTCAGCCCCGCCAGCGCGCGCGCGCCGTCACCAGCACCCTCGTCGAGGCGCGCGAGCTCGATGGTGAGCGACGGCAGATCCGGCCGCAGCGCCGCCGCCGACGCGAGCCGGGCGCGCGCCTCCCCCGCGTCGCCACGCGCGCGCGCCCACGCCGACAGCTGGTGCAGGAGATCGACGTCCGCTCGGCGCTCGTCGGCGAGCGCGCGCAGCTGCCGCTCCGCTTCGGCGCGACGGCCCGCGGCGTCGGCGAGCCGCGCCGCCAGCCGGCGCACGCGCGGCAGCGCCGCCACCGCTGCCGGCAGCGCCGCGACCCGACCGAGCGCGGCGATCGGGAGTCCGGCCTCGAGCTGTTCTTCGGCGAGCGCCAGCACCGCCGGCCAGCAATTCGGGTCGGCCGCCAGCGCCTGCCGCCACGCCGCCGAGGCGCGCACGTCCCGGCGCAGCGCCCGCGCGAGCTCACCGGCGCGGGTGATCAACAACGCGCGCGATCCCGGCGAGACCCCGGGCAGCTCCGCCGCCCGCAGCAGGTACCGCCGCCGGGCGTCCTCCTCGGGCGCCACGTCCGCGGCGCCCAGCAGCGCCTCGAGCGACGGCCGCACCATCAGTGAACGGTCGAAGGCCGCCGCCGCCGCGTGTTCGTCGCGATCCCGCGGCCCGCCCCACGCGAGGTACTGCGCGAGATCGAGCCACGCCCGCGCCGCCGCATCTCCGCGCGCTTCGGCCGCCCGCCGCGACAGCACGCCCTCCAGCGTTTCCGGCCTGGCGCCGCCTGCACGCCTCCCCTCCGCCGCCACCCGAGACGCGCTGAGCTTGGGCCACTCGGTCCCGTTCCAGCGCTCGACCCCTGGGAGCGGCGCCCCCGCGGCGTCGGTGAGACGCGCGAAGATCCGCCACGGTCCCTCGCTGACCACGGTCTTGATGACGATCCGATTCCAACCGCGCACGAGCCGGACCGCCGCCGCGTCCTGATCCAGCGCCGCCGGACGGACCACGTCCCGCGACATCACGAGCGCGCCGTTCAGCCACACCTTGACCGGCCCCGGCGACCCGAGCCGCAACGCCGCCGTCCGCTCCCGATCGCTGCGCGCGAACGTCACGACGTATGCCACCGCCTGGTCGTTCGGCCGCAGCAGCGCGTCCAGCACCAGCGCGCCGTCGCGGAATCCCCCCTCCGCGGACCGCCAACCCAGATCGCGCCGCTTGCCCGCATAACGTTGGTCGCGTTCGGGCGCGGCGGCCTCGCGCTCGGGCGGAAAGGCGGTCGCGAAGCTGGCCCGCCCGTCACCGAACGGCCCGATCACCCAGGCGTGGTCGACGAGGCCCAACCCGGTGCGCAGCGCCGCCGCCGCGGTTTCGTCGCCACGTTGCTCCGCGAACCGCCCCGCCAGCCACGCCGCCTGCGCAGCGACGAGCGGGTGAACCCCCGGCCCGAGCCCGCCGCGAACCGCCTCCTCGAGCGCGCGCGGCGCGACCATCTCGTCGAGGCCCGCCAGCGCAGCCACCGCCGCCACCGCCCCCGGCTCCGCCCCGTGCGCCCGCAGGCGCGCCGCCTGCGCGGTCAGCGTCTCGTCATACGGCCCGGCCCACACCAACCCGCTGGCGAACAAGCAGCCTAGGAGGGCCAAAGCGGCCCCGCGAATCCTCATGGGCGGCGGGATTATACCGCGTCGCGCCTTCTACTTTTTCTCGAAGTACCCGGTGATGGCGTCGCGGAGGGCGATCCGGGCCCGATGTAGGCGGGTTTTCACCGTCGGCACCGAGATTTGCAGCACGTCCGCGGTCTCCTCGGTCGACAGCCCTTCGACGTCGCGGATGATGAACACGCTGCGGTAGATCTCGGGCAGCGCGTCGACCGCTGATTGAATGTGGCGCCGCAGCTCGTCGGACGCCAGCTCCTCATCCGGGCGCTTGGCCCAGTTCTCGATGACGGGAGGCAGCTGGCCATAGTTGTCGAGGTACCCGATCGGCAGGTCCTCGGTCGACACCTCGGGGTGACGCCGCTGCGAGCGCAGCCGCATCAGCGCGGCGTTGGCCGCCACCCGGTAGAGCCAGCTCGAAAACTGGGAATCGCCCTTGAAGGTATCGAGCTTGCGCCAGATGGTCAGGAACGTGTCCTGCAGGATCTCCTTCGCCTCGGTCTCGTTGCGCACGAACCGGTAGGCGAGGCGAAAAATCTTGTCCTCGTAGCGATCCAAGAGCTGCTCGAACGCCGCGTAGTCCTTCGCCTGCGCGCGCGCCACCAGCTCCGTGTCGGGGACCGCGGCAAGGGCGGGCTCGGCGTCGGCCGGGAGCGGCGGCGATGTCGGCGGAGACGGCACGTTGACCGAGACGAATTCTCCCAGATAATCACCTCCTCCGATAGCGGCGCGAACCGATGCTGAGAGCGATCGTAAAGTCGGTTCGCCCGCACCAATGGGTGAAGAACCTGTTCGTGGCGGCGCCACTGGTTTTCGCCCGGCGCATCGGCGATCTCGAGGCCGATCTGCGCGCCGCTGCCGCGGTGGCGATCTTCTGCCTGCAGGAACAGGCGGAGAGCCCGACCGAATCCATGCTCCACGACATCCCCTTCGTCGTGAACCTCGTGCTCTACGCCATCGCCGCGGTCGCGATGCTCTACCTGCGCAGCTGACCCTCTCCCTCGTGGTATCTAATCACGCATGACGCCCCACCCGGCGATGCTCGCGCTGGCGACGGGCCTGGCGGCCGCCGCCGAGGCCCCGCCTCCTGCGACCGACCTACCCCAGCTCGCGTTCGAGAAGTACACGCTGCCGAACGGTCTCGAGGTCATCCTCCACGAAGACCACCGTATGCCCGAGGTGGCGGTCGACGTCTGGTACAAGGTTGGCGCCCGGGACGAAGCGCCCGGAAAGACCGGGTTCGCGCACCTGTTCGAGCACGTGATGTTCCAAGGCACGAAACACGTCGGCGAGGACAAGCATTTCGAGTACCTGCAAAAGGCGGGCGCCTCGAATGTCAACGGCTCGACCTCGCACGACCGCACCAACTACTTCGAGGTGGTGCCGGCGAACCAGCTCGCGCTCGCGCTGTGGCTCGAGAGCGATCGCATGGGATTCCTGCTCGAGCGCCCGGGCTTCAAGGCGACGCTCGACAACCAACGTGACGTGGTCAAGAACGAGCGCCGCCAGCGCACCGAAAACCGCCCCGCTGGCCTGCTCTCCAAGCTTCTGCTCGAGGCGCTCTACCCGACCGACCACCCGTACTTCCACGAGGTGATCGGATCGATGGAGGACCTCAGCGCCGCCTCGGTCGCCGACGTGCAATCGTTCTTCCGCACCTACTACGCACCCGGAAACGCGACGCTGACCATCGCCGGCGACTTCGACCGCGCCAAAACCAAGGAGCTGGTGGAGCAGTACTTCGGTCCCATCCCGGCCGGCGGCGCGGTGACGCGGCGGCCCGCTCCCGAGGTGAAGCTGGCCGCGCCCAAGCGGGTGCAGATGGAGGCGAAGATCCAGCAACCCCAGCTCCACGTCTCGTACCCGTCGCCTCCCAACTTCGCGCCCGGCGATCGCGAGCTCGACCTACTCGCCAACGCGCTCGGCAACGGCAAGTCGTCACGGCTGTTCAAGCGCCTGGTCTACACGCTCAAGATCGCGCAGAACGTGAGCGCGTCGCAGAATAGCCAGCTTCTGGCCAGCGACTTCGAGATCACCGCCTCCCCGATGCCCGGCCACACCGTCGACGAGCTGCTCGCGGTCATCGACGAGGAGATCGCGGCGCTGCAGGCAAAGCCGATCGAGGCCGCCGAGCTCGAACGCGCCAAGAACCAAGTCGAGACCGATACCGTCCGCTCTCTCGAAGGTTTGCAGGCGCGTGCCGAGCGCCTTCAGCACTACAACCTCCTCCTCAACGACCCGGGGTTCCTGGCCGAGGACCTCCGCCGCTACCGGGCCGTGGACGCCGCCGCCGTCCAGCGCGCCGCCCAGCAGGTGCTGCGCAAGGAGGGTCGCATCGTCATCACCGTCGCGCCCAACCCCGAAGCCCCGATCATGGGACGCGTGAAACCATGACCGCGAAGGCCACGACCGCGAAAGCCAAAGCCGCGAAAGCCATAGCCGCGAACGCCATGACGGCGAAAGCCGTGGCGATGCCCGCCCGGCTCGCGATCGCTTGTCTCTTCGTACTCGGGTGCGCCGCCGCCGCGCCGCCCCCGACCTCCGGTCCATCGCAAGCGTCGGCGGTCGCCAAAACCGTCGCGGCGCCCGCCTCCGAACCGCCGGTCGATCGATCGCGCCTCACCCCCGACGCGCCCTTCCGGCAAGCGGCGCCGCTCCCCGGGCCCGAGCCGACGTTCCGCCCCCCACCCTGGAAGCGGTTCAAGCTGAAGAACGGCCTCGAGGTGTTCCTCGTAGAGTTTCACGATCTTCCACTCGTGAACTTCAACCTGATGGTGAAGATCGGGGGCGCCGCCAACCCGCCCGATCGCGCCGGCCTCGCCGATCTCACCGCGCACATGCTCGACGAGGGCACCAAGACCCGGAGCGCGCTCGGCATCGCCGACGAGCTCGCGGGGCTGGGCGCCAGCCTCTCCACCGGAAGCACGTGGGACGCGTCCAACGTCAGCCTTCAGACCCTGAGCAAGAACCTCGACCCGGCGCTGAAGGTGTTCGCGGACGTCGTCCAGAATCCGGCGTTCGACGGCAAGGAGTTCGCGCGCGTGCGCGACAACCTCCTCACCGCGATCACCCGCCGCAAGGACAGCCCACCCACGGTCGCGAATCTGGCGCTGGTCCGGCTGCTCTACGGCGGCAAGCATCCCTACGGCTGGCCCATGGCGGGCGTCGAGGCGTCGATCAAGAAGCTCGCGATCGCCGACCTCAAGAGCTTCTACGACACCGCCTATCGCCCCAACAACACCGCCCTCATCGTCGCCGGCGACACCACCGAGCCGGCGTTGCGGACCAAGCTCGAGGCCTCGTTCGGCAAGTGGCGCGGCAAGAAGGTCCCACCCAAGAAGCTGCCGGCGCCATCGTCGGCCGCGACCGCGACCAAGGTGTTCTTGATCGACAAGGCGGACGCGCCGCAGTCATCGATTCGGGTCGGGACAGTCGGCATCGAACGCACCAACCCCGACTACTACGCGGTCACGATCATGAACCTCGTGCTCGGCGGCGGCTTCTACCGTCTGGATCTCAACCTGCGCGAGGGCAAGGGCTGGACCTACGGCGCGCGCTCCACGTTCGAAACCCGCAAGACGCCGGGACCGTTCTCCGCGGGCGGCGAGTTCGTCGCCCCGCACACCAGCGACGCCGTGGGCGAGATCTTGAAGGAGATTGGCGGAATGCGCGACGCCGACGTCACGGACGCCGAGCTTCAGCGCGCGAAGGATCAGCTGGTCAAATCCTACCCAGCCCGGTTCGCGACCCGCGCGAACGTCGCCGCCCAGCTTGCCGAGCTGGCGGTGTTCGGTCTCCCCGACAGCACCATCACCGAGTACACGGCCAAGATCGCGGCCGTGACCAAGGACGACGTCCGCCGCGTGGCCCGGCGGTACCTCGATCCCGGACGGTTCACAATCGTGGTGGTCGGCGATCAGAAGACGCTAACCGTGCCGCTCGCCAAGATCGCGCCGGTCGAGATCCGCGATCTCGATGGCGAGCCCGTGGAGCGGCCCCAGTAACGTCGCCGGGAGCACGATGATCGGTCGCCTCGACGATTGCGCCAACACCGACGACGGGGCGGTGGCGCAAGCGGCGGCCCGCGCGCGGTTGCAGCAGGTGAGCCGCGCGTTCTGGATCACCCTCGGACTCAACGCGGTGGTTGCGATCAGCAAGGCCGTCTACGGCTACGTCTCGGGCTCGCTGACCCTCGCCACTGATTCCCTCCATTCGATCCTCGACGCCTCCTCCAACGTGCTCGCGTTGCTCGGCCTGCGTTGGTCGGCGGTGCCCGCTGATGCGCGTCACCCCTACGGGCGGCGCAAGATGGAGATCCTCGCCGCGCTCGGGATCGGCGTGCTCATCCTGGTCGGTCTGTTCGAGCTCGGCGAAGCCGCGATCCGGGCGCTGGTATCGGGACGTCCACACCCGCACATCGGCTGGCCGGGCTTCGCGATCGTGCTCGCAACGATGGCGATCAACTTCGCGGTGACTCGGTACGAGCACCGAAAAGGCCACGAGCTGTCGAGCGAGCTCCTGCATGCCGACGCCCGCCACACCAAGTCCGACCTCTACGCTTCCGCCGCGGTGGTCGCATCCTTTATCGCGATCCGCGCCGGCATCAGCTGGGCGGATCCGGTCGCGACCCTCGTGCTCGTGTTGCTGGTTGGTCACGCCGCGTGGGGCGTATTCCGCGACAACGTCCCCATCCTGATGGACGCGGCCCGCCTCGATCCGGAAGGGGTGGCCGCCCTCGCCCGTTCACTGGAGGGTGTTGGCGACGTCCACCGGGTGAGATCCCGCGGAATGCGAAGCGCGGTCGAGCTGGATCTGCACCTCGAGGTGGCGCCCGAGATGAGCGTCGCGGAGGCCCACAAGCTCGCGCGGCAGATCGAGGCCGAAGTGAAAGTTAAGTTTCCAGAGGTTTCCGACGTAGTGATTCACATCGAACCGAAAGCCTAGGCATTCGGCGCGAGAGCGCCGGCAAAGCCCACCCGATACCGCCTGCAAAAGCGAACACGGCAAAAGCGAACACGGTACGAGCGGCAAGACACCAACGCGGTTTTACCCACAACCAGTCGTCGATGAGCACCGCCCGATAGCTTGACACCATAGGCCATACCGATAAGATACCGGCCGCACCGTCTTAACGTTTCGCAACGTAGTCGACTCTCAGAGCCCGTTCTGCTTCCCAGGTAGCTCCCACCGTTTCTGTCCAACCCGAGATCGACCGCGGCATGACCGCGCGCGAGGAGACAACGAGATGCAAGGACTCGCTAAGTTCCTAGAAGATGGCGGCACGCTGATGTACGTCAACTTGGTGGTGTCCATCATCACCCTGGCGATCATCGTCGACCGCGCGATCTTCTTCCTCGGAAAGGGTTCTGTGAACGCGAGGGCCTTCCTCGAGCAGATTCGCAAGCTCGTGCTCGCCAACAACATCGACCGCGCCGTCAAGCTCTGCTCGGCCACCGAGGCGCCCGTCGCCCAGGTCGCCCGCGCCGGCCTGCAGCGCGTTCACCGGGGAGAGATCGCGATCGCCCAGGCGATCGAAGAGACCCTGGTCGACGTGACCCCGCTGCTCAAGAAACGCGTGCAGATCCTGTGGTCGATCGCGAACATCGCGACCCTCGTCGGTCTCCTCGGCACCGTCATCGGTCTGATTCGAGCCTTCGGCGCGGTCGCCGCCGCGAAGCCGGAAGAGCGGTCGGCGCTGCTCGCCAAGGGCATCTCCGAGGCGCTCAACAACACCGCCATGGGCCTCGGCATCGCCGTCACCTGCATCATCGCCCATGCCTTCCTGTCGTCGGCCTCAAAGAAGCAGGTCGGTGATCTCGAAGGTTTCGCCCTCAAGCTCGAGAACCTGCTCGCCGAGTCCGCGCAGGGCGCCAAAGCCTGAGCGCCGAGGCTCCGCATAGACCGACGACGAGACCCGGCACCCTGACAATCACCGGATGAAAGGGCCGAGCGCCAAATGACGAGAAGCCAGGTACGCGCGACGATGCGTCGGATGCGCGACCATGTCGAGGAGATCGAGGAAGAGGCGGGCGAGCTGAACCTCGTCCCCTACATGGACATCGTCACCAACATCATCATCTTCCTGCTCGCCTCGGTCATCAACCAGGTCGCGCTCGGCAACGTCAACGTCTCCGTACCCAGCATCTCGGCGGGCGGCGGCGCCGCCGAGGACACGCCGCCGCCCGAGAAACCGCCCCTGAACTTGACCGTCTCGGTCGGCGCCACCGGGTTCACGGTCGCTGGCGCGGGCGCCGTGCTGCCCATCATCCCCAAGCTTGCGAGCGGCCAGTACGACTACAAGACGCTGACAACCAAGTTGCTCGAGATCAAGACCAAGCCCGAGAACGCGGGCGAGACCAAGGCCAACTTCAACGCCGACGCCGCCACGTCGTACGACATCGTCATCGCCACCCTGGACGCCATGCGCACCACCGAAGATGGCAAGATCTTGTTCCCGGACGTCGCCTTCGCCGCGGGGATCATGTAATGAGCCCCGGCAAGTCGAACGAGATCAGCCGCCTCGAAGGCAAGAAGGCCATCCGGTCCTACGGCCGCAAGCTGGCGGAGCCCGAGGTGATCAAAGACCTCAACATCACCCCGATGATGGACATGATGACCATCATCCTCGTGTTCTTGCTGAAGTCGTTCTCGTCGACGACGTCGACCATCACGTTCGACCAGAACCTCCAGGTTCCGAAGTCGCAGACCCAGCTGAAGCCCAAACTGGCGGTCACCGTCACCGTCACCAAGAAGGTGCTGCTGGTCGAGGGCGACGGCATCGCCCCGGTCAACGGCGGCCGCATCGACCCAGCGGTCAAGCGCGACGGTGAAAACGGTTACTACATCACCCCGCTGGTCGACATCCTCGAGAAGCACGCCAAGCGCGAGAAGAAGGTCGCCGAGCTGACCGGGCAGAAGTTCGAGGCGCAGTTGATGCTGGTCGCGGACCAGACCACACCCTATCGGCTGCTGACCGAGATCATTTACTCCTGCGGCCAAGCCGGCTACGCCAACTACCGACTGCTCGTCCTCAAAGCCCGCGACTGACGGCCGTGCGCCGCCAGTCGTAGCTGGGCAACGCTACATCACGCGCCTCGCGCGCTTTGCTGCAGACGCGTGGCGTGATATAGGGCTCCCGGCTTTACCCCAAAGCTGAGGAGCTCTCCGGACATGTTCAGACCCCTGCGTTTGCGCGTGACATCAAGTAAGGGACCCTCGAAGGGTCCTTTAGATCCCCCGCGGACGAGTCCCGTCGGGCGAAGCCCGTCGGGACTCACGCGGTTACTCGCGGCACTTGTCACGCTCGCCTGCCCTGCCTTGGCGTTTGCCCAGGGACATGAAGGCGGCGAGGCGAACCTCGTCCTCCCCGACCTCGGCCGCGTCAGCTTCCTGGGCTCGATGCCGGGCAACAAGCTGCTGTCGGGCGGCATCGTCATCTGCCTCCTCGGTCTGGTGTTCGGGCTGGTCATCTACAGGCAGCTCAAGAACATGCCGGTGCACAAGTCGATGCTGGAGATCTCGGAGCTCATCTACGAGACCTGCAAGACGTACCTCATCACGCAGGGCAAATTCATCCTCGTCCTCGAGGTCTTCATCGGGACGATCATGGTGGTGTACTTCGGCGTGCTGCGGCACTTCGACGCGCTCAAGGTCGTCGTCATCCTGCTGTTCTCGCTGATCGGAATCGGCGGCAGCTACGGCGTCGCGTGGTTCGGCATCCGGATCAACACCTTCGCCAACTCGCGCACCGCGTACGCCAGCCTCAAGGGCAAGCCCTACCCGATCTACGCGATCCCGCTCAAGGCCGGCATGAGCATCGGCATGCTGCTCATCAGCGTCGAGTTGGTGATGATGTTGTGCATCTTGCTGTTTCTGCCCCGTGACTACGCGGGCGCCTGCTTCATCGGGTTCGCGATCGGAGAGTCGCTGGGCGCCTCGGCGCTGCGCATCGCAGGCGGCATCTTCACCAAGATCGCCGACATCGGGTCGGACCTCATGAAGATCGTTTTCAACATCAAGGAGGACGACGCGCGCAACCCGGGCGTCATCGCCGACTGCACCGGCGACAACGCCGGCGACTCGGTCGGCCCCAGCGCCGACGGCTTCGAGACCTACGGCGTCACCGGCGTCGCGCTCATCACCTTCATCTTGCTGGCGATCACCGACGCCGACGTCCAGGTCCAGCTGCTGGTCTGGATCTTCGCGATGCGCATCATGATGATCGTCGCGAGCGGGCTCTCGTATCTGTTCAACGAGGCGATCGTCAAGGCGCGCTACGGCAACGCCGACAAGCTGAACTTCGAAAAGCCGCTGACCCAGCTGGTGTGGGTGACGTCGATCGTGTCGGTCGCGATGACCTATATCGTTTCCTACCTGCTCGTCCCCCAGCTCGGCGGCAACGACAGCTTGTGGTGGAAGCTGTCCACCATCATCACCTGCGGCACGCTGGCGGGCGCGATCATTCCCGAGATGATCAAGGTGTTCACGTCGACCGAGTCCAAACACGTCAAGGAGGTCGTCACCGCCTCACGTGAGGGCGGTCCGTCGCTCAACATCCTGGCGGGCCTCACCGCGGGCAACTTCAGCGCCTACTGGATGGGTATCGTCATCGTCTCGCTGATGGGCATCGCCTACGGCGTCAGCAGCGAGGGTCTGGGCGACATCATGAAGGGCCCGGCGGTGTTCGCGTTCGGCCTGGTGGCGTTCGGCTTCCTCGGCATGGGCCCCGTCACCATCGCGGTCGACTCGTACGGCCCGGTCACCGACAACGCGCAGTCGGTCTATGAGCTGTCGGTCATCGAGTCGATTCCAGGTATCAAGGAAGAGATCAAGAAGACCGAGGGCTGGGACGTCGACTTCGAGCATGCCAAACACATGCTCGAGGAGAACGACGGCGCCGGCAACACGTTCAAGGCGACGGCCAAGCCGGTGTTGATCGGCACCGCGGTGGTCGGCGCGACCACGATGATCTTCTCGATCATCATGAACCTGACCCAGGGGCTGACCACCGACGTCGATCACCTTTCGCTGCTCCACCCGCCCTTTCTCCTCGGCCTCGTGACCGGCGGCGCGGTGATCTACTGGTTCACGGGCGCGTCGACACAGGCCGTCTCCACGGGGGCCTACCGCGCGGTCGAGTTCATCAAGCGCAACATCAAGCTCGACAGCGCGGAGAAGGCCTCGATCGCGGACAGCAAGCGGGTGGTCGAGATCTGCACCCAGTACGCGCAGAAGGGGATGTTCAACATCTTCCTGACCATCTTCTTCAGCACGTTGGCGTTCGCCTGCCTCGAGCCCTACTTCTTCATCGGCTACCTGATCTCGATCGCGCTGTTCGGGCTCTACCAAGCCATCTTCATGGCCAACGCCGGCGGCGCCTGGGACAACGCCAAGAAGATCGTCGAGGTCGAGCTCAAGGAGAAGGGCACCCCGCTGCACGCCGCGACCGTCGTCGGCGACACCGTCGGCGACCCGTTCAAGGACACCTCGTCGGTGGCGATGAACCCGGTCATCAAGTTCACCACCCTGTTCGGCCTTCTCGCCGTCGAGCTCGCCGTGGGCCTGAACCGCGGCACCAGCCGGTGGCGATGGCTAGACCGCGACCTTCGCGCCGCGCGTAGCGGGGGTCGCGCGCTCACTGACGATCTCCGGGGCGCACCTCACCCTGTTTCGCGCGGATCGAAGCCAACCCCACGAGCCGAGCCAACCTTCCGCGCGATTGCGGCGCGCGGGGCGTCGGTCTAAGTGAACGGCATTGCAGCTAGCACGCGGCTCGGCAGCCGACGGGCCTGGTTCGCCGGCCAACGGCCGGGTACCGCCGGCTCGGTCAGCGCCGGCGCAAGAAGCGGACGGCGGAGGGAACGAAGGGCGCGACGGCGGCGGTCAGCGCGGCGAAAGCCAAGAGCACGCTCGCGAACCCGAACAAGCCGGGTGACCTGAGGGACATCGACGCCAGATCCGCGGTCGGACCTCGCGTCGCCAACAGCGTGAGCGCGGCCGTGACGGCAGCGCCGCCGAGGGCGAGGACACCCCAGCTGCGGAGGCGGATGACGCCGCGGAGGCCAATCACCGTCAACGCGAGCGCGGTCAGTCCGGTCGCCATCGCGAGCCCCTGCCCCTCCTTCGGCCCGAGCAGGTAGACGATCATGCTCGGCAGCGACGCCGCGGCGCGGGTCACGGTCTTGCGCAGGCGGGCCACGCCGAGATCGTCCATCTGGTAGCGCTCGCGCCACGCGGGCTGGAGGTCGTAACGTTCGACCATCCGCTTGCCCGCCAGTAACGCGATGACCGCCGCGTGGAGGCCGCCGTAGATGGCCAGGACAGGCGTCCATCCGAGCATGACGAGCGAGGCGATCGACACCATCACGCCCGACCAGCACAGCCCGTCAGCGTACCAGCGGCCCCAGAACCATTCCGCGACGACGGCAACGAAGCCGACCAGGTAACACGCCCCGAGGCCTCAGAACAGCGGTGCGACCTCCGGGGGAGCGTTCATGCCCCCGAGGAGGAACAGGCTGACGAACAAGCTCAGAACCAGCGCGGCGAACGCTCGACGCACCCGCTCGAAGCCGATGTCGTCGAGTCGGCCCACCACGGACGCCAAGGACGGGGGTAAACGCGGCATGACGCTTTCAGTATAGCCCCTCCGGGGCGGCCGCGCCCGACCCGGACCGGAGCGCCCTACAAGACGGTAATGAGCTCGACCCGCCGGTTCTTGGCCCGGTTGGCCGGACTCAGGTTCGGCACCAGTGGGGAGTCCGCCCCCCTCCCGACGGCGTCCAGCCGGTCCGCCGAAACCCCCTTGCTCACGAGGTAATCCCGAATCATCCCGGCCTGCTTCTCGGTGAGCTTCTTGACGGCCGAGCCGCCACCCCCGCCTTTGCTGTTCCTCCCCCCGGCCTTGCCACCGCCGCCGCCCGCGGGGCCGCCCCAGTGGGCCTCGATTCGGAGAGTCTTGATCTCGGGGTGCTCGCCCATGAGGTCGACCACGCCGTCGAGCTCCCCCTTGACTGGGTTCTCGAGCTTGGGCGTCCCCGGCTTGAACCTGATCGGAACCCTCAACACGATCCCCTTGTCGGTCAGCGTGACGTCCGGGTGGTTGGGGCGCAAAGTGATGTCGAGCTGTTTGTCTTGCCCCGCTACGATGTCCAGCGGCGCTTCCTTGCTGGGAAGGCCCTGCGAATCGACCGTCACCTTGTAGGGCCCCGGTGGTAGCGCCGCGGAATACATCCCCGCCGCGTCCGACTTGGCCTCGAAGGTGGAGGCGCCGGCGAAGCGCAACCCGGCGACGACCGGCTTGCCGGCGGCGTCCATCACCTTGCCCCGGACGTTTCCGGACACGAGCTTGGCCTTCAGCGTGACCTCGACGTTGGTGGCCGCGCCCACCGCGACGGCGGCGCTCGCGGTCGCGCCCTCGAACCCGGGCGCCGCCACCGCGACGTCGACGGTACCCGGGGTGAGCGGACCCGAGCTGAAGCTGCCATCCGGATCGGTCGCGACGCGCGCGTGGGAGCGGCCGGCGAATGACACCACCGCATCGGCGACGGGCTTGCCGTCGCTGCCCTTTACCGTGCCGGTCACGGTGCCGGTGCTGAGCGCTGCCGGTTGCGCCGCCTCGTCGGTGCGGGTGACGACCACGGGCCGCCTGAACGCGTCGATGTCGAACGGGAACGCGAGTCCGAAGATCACGTTGTAGGGTGGCACCGGCGGACCGTATTCGTATCCGACCGAGCGCAGCCCGACGTCCACCCCGGCGTCGAGCGTAAACCCGCGCGCGACGCGCGCGCGCAGCCCGAACGTGAGCCAATGTTGGTCGCGGTTCTTGACCGTTTGGTAGGGCGCCGCGGCGAATGCCGGGTCGGCCGAGTCGGTCACGATCTCGGCGTGATATTCCACGAACGGCAGCAGCGGCACCGGAGCGGTGCGATGCTCGAGCGGCAGGTCGGCGCCCACCGCGAACCGCAGGCGGCTGCCGGCGATGCCGTAGGCGAACATGGCGACCTCGCGCGTGAAGATGGACCGCCCGGTGAAATCGTAGAGGCTGCCCGAATTGTCGAGGTAGAAGTTCGCGTTGACGTGAAAGCGTAGCGGCACGCGTGCGGTCGCGCGCAGATCCAGCGAGCTGACGGCCCCGATCCAGAACGAGGTCGAGCCGGGCGAGAAAGACAGGTCGGAGATCGACGACAGGAACCGCAACCCGAGCTCGGCGCCCGCGGTGAAGCCCCGGGCCACGGGCAGCACGCCCTTGCCGCCCAGCACGAGGTCACCGAACGACTTGATGAGCTCCGGGTCGGTGCGATCGGGCTCGAGCGCGCGGGTGTTCCGGTTGCTCGAGGTCAGAACCGCGCCGAACAGCTCGATAGACTGATGGGGCGTGAATCCGAAGCTGAAGCTGCCCTCGAGGCGGCTGTTCTCGTCGCCCCGCATGTCGGAGCCCTCGACCAGGAAATTGCTCGCGCTGAAGTACTTGCCGTGCAGCCCCAGCCGGAGGTGATAGAGCGGCCCCACCTCGGCGGTGGACATCCCGTAGAGGCCGATCGGCCCCATGATGCTGGGCAGGAAGGCGTCGGGGATCGCCCCGGGTGTGACCGCGGGCGGGCTGGCTTCGGCGCCGATCGCCGGGCCGGGCGGGGGCAGTGGGGGTAGCGCGGGTGCCGGGTCAGCGCCCGGCGGGAGAAGCGGCCGGGTCATCACCGGCGGCGGCGGCTCGTCGTCGGGCGCCGGTGTCGGCGCCATTTGCCCCCACGCCGAGCCAGGAACCGCGACTGCGACCGCGACCGCGACCGCGACCGCGGCGGCGAGCATGGACAAGACGGTGGCCGGGAGAATGGGAACCCGCGAAGCCCAAGCTCTCATATGGCCGCACAGTACCAAGGAGGCCGGCCCGTGAAAATGCCCGTTTAGGGTCGGCGGAAAGTCGCTGGTGCGAAGCGAGGCATAGTCCCACCCCACGCGCGAAGACGCGCGCGGGGACCCCGGTCGCAGAGTAGGTCGCGGTTCCGAAACTGACGACAGAGGTTGCGGTTCGGGGCGCGGCATGAGAAATAGACCGACCGTGGAGTCCGAAGCCCCTCCGTCGACCGAGACCCTGGGTGACGAGATCCGAGACGTCACCCTGCTCGTCCACCAAGCCGAGGAGCACAAGGAGGAGCGCGACGTGGTCGCGGCGGCGCACGCCGGCGTCGAGCGCCTGTCGCGACGTTACCGCGAGCTCCTGCAGAAGTTGTCGCCCGCGGAACAGATGAAAACCGAGCGCGTGCTCGGCCGGCGCGTGGTCGACGTGAAGCGGCTTGCGTCGCTGCTGCCCAAGGTCCCGACCTCGACCGCCGAAAGCACGCCCGATCGAGCTGCGGGCGGCGGCGCGCCTGGCGATCGTCGGATCACCGGTGTCTCGTGGACGAACGACCGGCGAACGGCGCCGCGCAAAGCGGGCGTCGGCAGCGACGTCGAGTCGTGGTGCGGTCGCTGCGCCGCAACGACGACCCACAGCATCGTCGCCATGGTCGGTGACGAGCCCAAGCAGGTCCTCTGCCAGGTGTGCGCGTCGAGGCACACCCATCGTGTCGGAGCTCCCGCGCGTCGCGCGGGCACGACGGTCGGCGGCGGGAGCGGCGAGATTGAGGACCGGCCCCGGCCCACCGACCCAGAAGCGAAGCGCAAGGCTGCCGAGCTGCGTGCGCTCGGCGAGGAAGTGGCGGCCGCCACCACGGTGCGCGCGTTCGACCCGAAGGAACGCTACAAGACCGGCGAGATCATCGCCCATCCCGAGTACGGGCGGGGCAAGATCGAGAACGTCTTGCGCTCAAGCCTGCTCGTCCGCTTCCCAGTCGGCGGCCTGAAGTCGCTGATGCTCGTTTAGCTCGTGCCGTCGACGTCTTCGAGGAAGCGCTTGAGCAGGCCGTCGACCATCAGGTTGCGGGCGGCGGCATCGTAGCGGCCCGCGCGGTAGCCTCCCTGCGCTTCCTCGAAACGGGTGCGGGTATCGGCTATCAGCGTCCGGAAGGAAGACACCTTGGCGGTGATCTCCTTCTGGTGTTTGAGGAGGTACCCGGCCGCGGAGACCGCGGCGGCGCCGGTGAGGATGATACCGAGCGGGCCCGAAAGCGCGTAGCGTAGGCCGAGGCGCAACGCCACCACGCCCGCCGCCCCGAGCGCCGCCTTCTTGAGGCCGCTGCCGTCGCGGATCGAATCCTTGGCCATCGACATGACCTGGCCAGAGGCGATCACGAGGGCGATGAAGTTGCCGCGCTGGCTCTTCCAGCCGCGCTCGTAGTAGTCGCGGATGGCCTGCTTGAGGAACGCGTCGTAGTCGTCGAATACCTCAGGCCCGAGCTCGCTCGTCCGTTCGTTCGGCTTCTTTTCCTGCGCCTCGGTCACCATGGGCCCCTCCGGTGTCTGGATCGTACCACGCGTCTGGAGGAGACTTGCCGCATGAAGCGGGCCGCGTCGTCTTTTCTGAGACTGACGCTGGTGGTGCTCGCGACCTCGAGACTGTCGTCCGAGAGTTGGGCGGCGCTCGCCCCCGTCCCCATCCCCGGCGGAGAGGCCGCCCGGGCGCTGCGGACCGGCCGTTACCAGGATGCGCTCAAGCTCGCGCAGAAGCGGCTCGCGCGAGCGGCGGCCGACGTCGACGCGACCCTGGTGGCCGCGCGCGCCGAGTCGGCGCTGGGGCGAATCCCCGACGCGCGTCGGCGCCTCGAACAAGCGATCGCCGCCCGCCCCGAGGATTGGGCCCTCAAGGACGCGCTCATGCGGCTCTACGAGGCCGTGGGCGACCGCAAGGCGCTCGCCGCCATCGTGGACGAAGGCTACCTGCGCTGGAACGAAGGCCGCGTCGACCGAACGCGCGCGGCCGACCTGATCGCGGTCGCGACCGCGGTCCGGCTCGACGGCAACTGGAAGGACGCGAACGACGTCCTGCGCGACGCGGTTCGCGCCGATCGCCACGGCGTCGCCGCCAACCTCGACTGGGGCTACGTGCTGCTCGAAAAGCACAACGCCCCCGACGCCGCGGCCTGCTTCCGCGACGTGTTGAAGCTCGAGCCCGACAACCCGGACGCGCGCGTCGGGCTGGCGCGCGTGATGGTGGACGACCACTACGACGTCGCGAGCGCCCGCGACGAGCTCGCGCGGGCGCTGGCGGTCAATCCGGTGCACGCCGGCGCGCTCGCGCTGCGCGCCGAGTTGGCGCTGGACGCGGAGGACTGGGCCGCCGCGCGCGCGGACGTGGCGGCGCTGCGGCGCACGAACCCCAACGACCGCGGCGCGGCGCGCATCGCCGCCGCCGCGGCCCTGCTGGCCGACGATCGCGCCGGGTATGAGCGCGCGCGAGAGCAGGCGCTCGCGATTCACCCGAGCGACGGCGGGTTCTACGCGTTCGTGACCGATGCGCTGGTCCGCCACCGCCGCTACGACGACGCGCGTGACGTCGCCAACACCGGTGTTGAGGCCGACCCCGACGACGCCTCCTGCCTGCAAGCGCTCGCGACCACCCTGCTCCGCCTCGGCGACGAGGGCGCCGGTCTCGAGACCCTGCGGCGGGCGTGGAAGCGCGACCCCTACGACGTGCGGACCTTCAACCTGCTCAACCTGTTCGAAAAGGCGATCCCTGCGCACACGACGATGATCGCGAGCGCGCACCTCGCTTACCGTGTCCCCGCCGCTGCGAAACCCGCGATCGAGTTGGTGGTCGCGCCGTTTCTCGAGGAGCGCTACCGCGACTACGTCGCTCGCTACGGGTTTTCGCCCAAGGGCCCGGTGACCTTCGAGCTCTACGGCGATCCGCGCGAGTTCGCGGTCCGCACCGTCGGGATGCCCACCATCGGCGTCGCCGGCGTGTGCTTCGGACGCATCATCACCTCCCAGGCGCCGACCAACCACGCTTTCAACTGGGGCATGGTGCTCGCGCACGAGCTGGCACATGTGTTCGCGATCGAGCTATCGCGCTCGCGGGTGCCGCGCTGGTTCACCGAGGGCCTGTCCGAGGTGGAGACGATGCGGCTGCGGCCCGAGTGGTCGCGCCACGACGACATCGCGCTGTGGGGCGCGTGGCGCCGCAACGAGCTGCCGCCGCTGACGTCGCTGTCGACCGCGTTCGCGAGCGTGCGATCGGCGGAAGAGTCCGCGCGACACTATGCGCACGCGGCGTTGGCGGTGGACTTCCTCGAGCGCCGATTCGGGTTCGCCGCGATTCGCGCGGCCCTGGCCGCCTACGGCCGCGGCGAGCGCGACCCCGCGGTGCTCGAACGCTTGGCCGGGATGCCCGCCGACGCGCTCGAGCGTGCCTTCCGCGCCGATCTGGCCAGCCGGTTCGCCCGCTACGAGACCCAGTACCTGCCGACCCAGACCGCCGTCGCCCCGGTGCGCCTGGCGCTGGCCGCGGTCGCCGCTGGCGATCTCGACCCGGCGCGGCGGCTGCTGGACAAGCTGATCGCGCCGCCGGCAGGCTCGGACAAAAACCGCCCGCGCGCGCCGGAGGAGGCAGAGCTCGCGGTCCATGGCTTCCTCGCAGGCGAGCTCGCGCTCGCGCGCAAGGACGCCCCCGCCGCGGTCGACGCGTTCTCGAGCCTGCTCGCCCTCAAACCGCCGCGCGACGGGTACGACGTCCGGGTTCGGCTGGCGCTGGCTGAAATCCAGCGTCACCGCACCGCCGAGGCGGAGGGCCATCTGCGACGCGCCGCCGCGTTCGATCCGAGTCGGCTCGAGCCCCACGCGCTGCTCGCGGAGCTCTACCGTCATGAGAACCGGCCCGCTGACCGACTGACCGCGCTAGCCGCCGCCGTGGAGCTGGATCCACAGACCGACCGCATCGCGAAAGAGGTGGTGCTCGGCTCAGCCAAGGCGGGACGCACGTCGCGTGTGCTCGAGCTCGCGCCGATCGCGATCTTCATCGATCCGGCGGCGCCGGACGTTCACGCGGCGCTAGGCCGTGCCCTGGCGGGGTCGGGCAAGACCGCCGCCGCCGCCGCCGCCCTCGAGCGCGCGCTCGCGTTCGGAGCCCCCGACGCCTCCGCCCTTCACCTCTCGCTCGCCGGGCTCTACGACACGCTCGGAAACCGCGGTCGGGCCGACGCTCACCGGGCCGCCGCGCGTCGCTGACGGGGTCACCTCGGCCCGCGGTCCGATCGGGAATCGCAGCGTGAAGGTCGTGCCCCTCCCCGGCCCGCTATCGACGTCGATCGTCGCGCCGTGATCGACGACGATCTGCTGCACCAGCGCCAGCCCCAATCCCGTCCCGCGCTCCTTGGTCGAGAAGAACGGATCGAAGATCTTGCCCTTATTCGCGTCCTCGATGCCCGGCCCGGAGTCGCGCACCGCCAGCACCACCTGCTCCGACTGCTGGTCGACGCGGATCTCGAGCCGTCGCGACGCCGGTGGCTGTCCCGAGCCGACCATCGCCTCGCGCGCGTTGCGCAGAAGGTTGATGAGCGCCTGCCGCAGCTGTCCCTCGTCGGCGTCGATCTCCGGCAGGCCGGCGGCGATGTCGACCGCGACCGTCACGCCGTCTTGCTCCAGCTCGCCGCGCCCAAGCCCCACCACCGAGGTCACGAGCTCGCCCAGGTCCTCGCGGTCGAGCCGCGGTCGCGGCAGCCGCGCGAACCGCAAGTAGGTCTCGGTGATCTCGGTGAGGCGATCGACCTCACCGATGATCGAGCCGACGAGCCGCTTCGCCTCCCCGCCGTCGCCGCCATTGTTGTCGGTCACCTCGTCGCCGAGCAGCTCGGCGTTGAGGCCGATGGAGGCCAGCGGGTTGCGAACTTCGTGCGCGATCTGCGCCGCCATCCGGCCCACGGTGGCCAACCGCTCGGAGCGAATCAGCCGCTGCTCGCGTTCCTGGAGCGCGCCCGCCATCGCGTCGAACTCGCGCGCCAGGTCGCCGATCTCGTCGTGCGAGGTGACGCCGGTTCGTCGCGCGTAGTCGCCGCCCGCCAGCTCGCGCGTCCGCGCGCGCAGCACGCCGAGCGGCCGCAGGGTGCGCATCGTGAAGATGAACACCACGCCCGCGACGGCCAGCCCGCCCGCGCCCAGCACGATCGCCATCGACAGCGCGGTCTCTTCGTCGTCCGAGAGCCGTTGCGCGATGAGGCCGCTCTCGCCGCGCAGCGGTCGCCGCATGCGGTTCAGGCTGTGGGTCAGCGACGCGAAGTGGCTCTCGAACTCGCCCCGTGCCTTGGGGTCGAGCGTCGCCGCCGCGGTGCCGAGCTCGTTCGACAACGTCCCGAGCTCGGCGGCGAGCGACCCGATTTGCGTCTTGCGCGACTCGAAGTCCGCGCGCCGCGACGAGCTCGGCTCTTTTTCGAGGTAGCGGTCGATGGCACCAATCGCGCCGTCAAGATGCTTGCGCCCCATGCGGAGCGCCAGCGGCAGGTTCGGATCGGGTCGGACGCCCGCGCCCCGTCCCAGCGCGGGCGCGAAGTCGTTGAGCGATTTCCAGGCCGCGTCGACGGCGCTGCCGAGCTCGAGGTAGGCCTCGTTGGCGACCACGCCCTGGCGGGCGCGGTGGATCGACATCAGGGTGACGGTCGCGTTGCCCGCGAATGCGAGCAGCAACACGACCAGCGCGAGCGCCACCTTGCCCGAAACCCCGAGCCTCATATCGGCCTCTCACGCTAGCACGCGTCGGTGACGGCCGAAATTCCAGTAGTCTCTTCGGGGTTTCGGACATTGACACCTGCCGTCGGTGCGGAAAAAATGGCCCCGCATGAACGTCGCCAAGCTGGGGCCGGTGGTTTCATTCCTGGTCCTGCTTGCGGCGCCCGCCGCCCGGGCAGCCGAGCCCGAGGCCCCGACCGTCGTCCTGGGCCTCGAGGCCCTCGCTGGCGCCCCCGACGCGGTCGCTACCGAGATAACCGACGCTTTGCGGCAACGGGTCGCGGCCACCAAGGGGTTTCAGCTCCTGCAGGGCAAGGATCTGGTCGAGCTCAAGCTCGTGTTCGGCTGCCCCGACGAGGCGCCGGCGTGCATGTCTCAGGCGGGCAAGAGCCTGGGCGCGAGCAAGCTCATCTTTGGCAACGTCAAGCAGGCGCCGAGCGGCGACTACCAGGTCACGCTGAAGCTCCTCGACGTCAATCGGGCGGTGGTGGAGAGCTTCACCGCCGACGTGGTACCGCGCAAGCGCGCCGACGCGAGCGCGCTGCGCTCGCTGGCGCCAAGCTGGATGGCGAAGCTGACTGGCAAGGGCGGCGGTTCGATTCAGGTGCGGTCCAACTTCCCCGACGCGGCCGTCAGCCTCGACGGTACCCGCGTGGGAACGACCGGCGCCGCGCCGGTCGTGATCAACGACGTCGCCCCGGGTCACCACGAGGTGGCTATCGATAAGAGCGGCTACACGACCACCAAGCAGGAGTTCACGCTCGCGGCCGGCCAGAGTCTGCCGCTCAACTTGACCCTCAGCCCCGTGTCGGTCGAGGTGCCACGCCCCGAGGGCGGCGGCGAGGCGGGCGGCCTGGTCACGCCGGTGGAGAGCCCCGACGCCGGGGGCTCCAAGACCCTCACCCGGATCGGGTTCTGGGTGGCGGTGGTTGGTACGCTCGCGTCTGCGGCGATGTGGGCGAAGTTCGGCCTCGACATCCGCGACATCAACAAACAGCTCGACCAGTACCGCAGGTTCGACTGCAACCCGCCGATGGCCTCGAAGTGCGATGCGGCGAATGCCCCCAAGCCCGACCTCACGACGTCGGAAAAACAGAACCGGGACAAGCTTGTCGAGGACGGCAACCGGGACCATCTTTTGCAGTGGGTCTTCGTCGGCCTCACCGGGGCGTTTGCGGTCGCCGGTGGAGTCCTCCTCTACAAAGGCTATCTCGCGTCAGAAGGGAAACAAAGTGTGTCGAATCACGGACTTAGACTTTTCCCTACCGCGACGGCTTCGGCTGGAGGAATAATTGCAGAGTTTGATTTTTGACGGAGGTCTGACGACAAGTTTTAGTTTTCCGAGTGTCGAGCGTCTAGCTTTGAGGGGACGAAAACCGTGGTGGCCGCCAGCCTGATCAACCAGACGATTGGCAATTACCGGGTCGTGAGCCTGCTCGGCGAGGGCGGCATGGGCGTCGTTTATTTGGCGCAGCATCCGGTCATCGGTCGCAAGGTCGCCATCAAGCTGCTTCACGCGGTGCTCGCGCGCGATCCCGACATCGTCGCCCGGTTCTTCAACGAAGCGCGCGCGATCCACATGATCGCGCACGAAAACATCGTCGAGATCCTCGACTTCGGACAGACCAACGACGGGCAGCCGTACTTCATCATGGAGTACCTGACCGGGGAGTCGCTGTCGGAGGCGGTCGGGCGCGGCGCGATGGCGCCCGAGCAGGTCGAGGCGATCGGCGTGCAGATGTGCCGCGCGCTGCAGGCGGCGCATACCAAGGGCATCGTTCACCGCGACCTCAAACCCCACAACGTCCAGCTGTGCATGAAACAGGACGGGGCCCTGTTGGTGAAGATCCTCGACTTCGGTGTCGCCAAGATCCTGGCGTCGCCCGACGGCTCGCAGTCGGTGAAGACGCGCACCGGGTCGCTGATGGGCACGCCGCTCTACATGTCGCCCGAGCAGTGCAAGGGCGCCGGCGTGCTCGATCACCGCACCGACATCTATTCGCTGGGCGTGATGCTGTTCGAGATGCTCGCGGCCCGGCCGCCGTTCGTCGCCGAGGGCGTCGGCGAGCTGTTCGCCAAGCACATGCTCGAAGACCCGCCCCAGCTCGGTGAGCTGGCGCCCAACGTGCCCCCGCACATGGCCGGCGCGATCATGAAGTCGCTCGCCAAGGAGCCCGACGCGCGGTTCCCGAGCATGGAGGATTTCCGCAAGGCGCTGGTGGGCGAGATCAAGGTCTCCGCTCCGCAAGGCGCTGGTGGGCGAGATCAAGGTCTCCGCCCCGACTGGCACGACCATGTCGCCCACCGCGCGCCACCAGTCGAACCTGCTCGCGCAGACGTTGTCGCAGAAGGCGTCGACCTCGACGCTGTCCTCGGCGAGCTCGGAGATCGACGACAGCTTCGACCAGCCGGCGGGCAGCAAGAAGAAGTGGGTGTTCGTCGGCGGCGGCGTGGCCGCGGCCGGCGTGGTCGCGTTCCTAATGATGTCGGGTGGCGAGACGGCCAAGCCAGCCGGGGCGCCAAATCCGGCAACCCCGCAGCCCGCCGCTACGGCCCCGCCCGTGACGCCACCGCCCGCGGTTCCGCTCAAGAAGACGGTCACGCTGCGGTTCGAGGCCGAGCCGGCCGGCGTTCACGTGTTCAGCAAGAAGGACGACAGGGATCTGGGCGTGGTGCCGGTCGAAGTTCAACTGCCGAAAGACACTGCGAAGAGCGGCGAGCCCGTCGGCTACGTACTGCGGCTGCCGGGCTACAAGGACCGGTCGCTCACCGCGGACGCCAAGGCGGATCGGACCCTGAACGTCGCGCTCGAGAAGCTTCCCCCCGCGAGTGACGGCGGCAAGAAGAAGGCCAGCGGCCACCACGTTGGCGGCAAGCGCCCGAAGACCCCGGTCGACGAAGACGGCCTCGCGACGCCGTCATTCTAGTCGCTACTCTTCGGAGGGTAAGCGGCGGCCCTGTTTGAGGGCGAGCAGGTCGAGGAAACGTTCGGGGGCGAGCATGACGCGGCTGCGGCTGTCGAGGAACCGCTTGCGTTCGAGGGCGAAGATGCCGCCCGCGGCGACGCCGCCGCCCGCGAGCGCGAAGATATCGTAGAGGCCGAACCCCGGCACCATCGCGGCGCCGCCCAGCCCCAGCAGCGCAAACGCCATCGTCGCCCGCAGTCCCATCTGCACGAAGCGCTCGCGCCGCATCTCGGACACGTCGATGTTGAAGGTCACCGCGGTTTCCGCGCCATCGTCGCCTTCGGGGGACAGGATCGTCTCCACCCGGCTGACGATCGAAAACGCGTAGCGTTTGGAAAAATCGAGCGACCGGACGAGGCCAGGCCAGATACCCTGCGCGCGCTCCCATTCCACGCGATCGCCGTGGTGGCGGCGGACGGTCATCAGCTGGTCGCGCAGGAAGCGGTCGACGGCGCGACGCACGGTCTCTATGGGCGCGGGCACCACGCGGCTGACCACGACCGGGTTCCCACCCAGCGTGCGTGAAATCGGCCCGTCCTCTTCGAGCTCGATGGGCACGCCCCGCTTCACCTCCATCAGCGCTTGATCGATCGCCAGCCGCCGCAGCCCGGCTTCCTCGCCCAGGCGCAGCACTTCGATGACGGTCAGCGCCTCCTCGCTCGCGCGCTCTGCCGCGGCGGGGGTGTGGGTGTCGAGCTCCGCCGCGCGGCGCAGGACGAAATCGACCTCCTTGCGCGTCAGCTTATTCGAAGGCACCACCCTCCCAGTATAGCGCGGGACCCGGCTTCAAGGCTTGCGGGCGGCACGAATCGGAAATGCGATTCGCAGGATCCATTCGTACAGCCGGTCGGGCAGCAGCGCCCGTAGCCGGCCTCCCGTGAACGAGGTCGGCCCTACCAGCCAACGGAGCTTGGGATTGCGGACCGTGGCCGCGCGCTCGATCGTGGTCACGAGCGGGGTCAGATCCTTTGACCGTGGCAGCTTGGTCGACTGGCGCCGGTAGTCCGCCAGCAGCGTCGCGTACGGGCTCCCCTCCCCGCTCGCCACCGATGCGGCGGCCAGGCGCTCGCTAACGTGCAGTCCGGTCTCGTACGGCCCGGGCTCGACCAGCGCGACTTCGATGCCGAACGGAATCAGCTCGAGGCGCAGGGCCTCGACCATCCCCTCGAGCGCCCACTTCGACGCATGGTACGGCCCCACCATCGGCACCACGACCCGGCCCGACACCGAGCCGAGCACGACGACGCGGCCGGCGCCGCGCGCGCGCATCGCGGGCAGCACCGCGCGCGTCATTCGGTGGACGCCGATCACGTTGGTCTCGAGCTGAGCACGCAGCTCTTCGGGGGACGTCTCCTCGAGCGCCCCGAACTGGAAGTAGCCGGCGTTGTTCAGAAGCAAGTCGAGCCGCCCAGCGGTCTTGTCGTGGACGTCGCGAACCGCGGCGGCGACGGAGTCGTCGGAGGTGACGTCGAGCGCCGGCGTCTCGAGCTGCCAGCCGCGTTCGGCCGCCAACCCGCGCAGGTTTTCGCCCGCGGCCGAGTCCGGCCGCCGCATGCTCGCGAACACGCGCCAGCCCCGGGCGGCGAAGCGCTCGGCGACCGCACGGCCGATGCCCGAGGAGCTGCCCGTCACCAGGATCGCCCGCGCGGTCATGTCAGCCACGAAGCAGGAATGCGATCAGCGACACCGCCAGGCCGCCCCAGGCGGCGGTGCCGGCGATCCAGAGGCGGGCGAATCGGCGGCGGAGGCGCAGCCGGGCCAGGGCGCGCAGTCCGACTGCGACGTCCAGGGTAGACAACACCAGCAGGCCCGCCATCCAGGCCGTGCTCCACTGCGAGTGGCGGTCCGGCGCGCGGGCATAGGCGAGCGCACCGATCAGGAACACGGACCCCAGCAGCACCTGCACGATGGCCTGCCGGGTGACGCGCGCCCGCAGCTGGGCGGCGCGCACGCGCGCCAGCGAGCGACGGGCGATGTCGCGCGAGGCCGCCGCCCGAGGGTCCGCCACCATTGCCCTAGTATGGCATCCGATAGCCGAGCTGAACGAGACAGGTGTCGGGGCAGTACCACGGCATCGGCATCAGCTTCCGGCCGAAGCTCGTGTCCTGAAAGTACGTGCCGTACGACACCTCGAAGCTTCCGGCCGAGAACCAGCGCAGAAACGGCACGCTGCGCGCTATCGCACCGGAGATGACGAGTTTGAGCTCCGGATACTTCGTGTGAACAGGGCCGAGCTTGGGATCACTACTGAAGTATGGAGATCCCGCGGGATAGCAGCCCGCCGACGCAACGGTGTCACACCAGAAAGCGGCGCCGTGATCTTGGATGTGGTGGCGATAGAGAAACCGGATCTCGAGGTACGCGCCGAGCTCTTGATAGATGCGGAGCTCGAAGGTGTGGGCGGTGATGCCCCACGGATCGTACGGCGTGACCGGGGTCCCCGGAAACGAGTCCCAGTAGTAGCGGTATGCGAGCTGGAATCCGGTGCCGCTCGGCGGCACGTAGTACGCGATGCGCGGCGAGATTGCGTTGCGTAGCCGTCGGCCATCGCGCAGCGAGCCCCCTGATCGGTACGGCAGCACCTCGCTCGTGCCGGCGACGGTCCGATAGAGGTTGCCCTGGAACCCGTCCAGATACGCGATGTCGTAACCGAGCTGCGCGATGACGACGGGCGACAACACTTGTGTGTAGCCGACGCTGGCGAACCAGGTGTCGAGCGAGCACGACGTGCCCGGTGCGACGCGACAGTTGGGCGGGCGCCCGCGGGAGGTCAAGCTATCGAAGCTGCGCCCGAGCGACAAGCGGACGGTCGCCGTGTCGCCCCACAAGCGCGCCAGCCCGGAGAGACCCAGCCCGTGGGACCAGTAGTCGGATTCGGCGCTGTACTTGTACGCGCCGCTGACCTGAAAGCGCGACCAGCGCTTGCCCACGTGGAGGCCTACCTCGTTGCGCGTCTCCGTGAACGCCGTGTCGCTGCCACCCGCCGAAGCCGACGCGGACGTGATCGCGTCGATCAAGAAGTGCGCGCCGATGTCGAGACCGGCGTCCGAGTCGCGCTGGACCTCGACCATGGGCTGCAGGACGCGTGTCGAGGGCTCGCGGTAATAGACGCCGCGCACGCTAACGAAGTCCTCCGCGCGTGAGGCGCCGGAAGCGACGAACACGACGGCGACCGCGCCGGCGTGCGCGAGCGCTGAGACCGCCCCCCGGTTCAATTACAGCCGCAGCCTCCGCCGGGCTGGCCATAGCCGAGATCCGCGCCCTCGCGCGACCCGAGCCAGTGCTGGCGAAAGCGATCTTCCTGGGGATCACCGTCGAAGCGCAGCGCGCGCTTACCGAGGTGCTCGCGCTGCCAGGGTTGGATGGGCGGCGCCGGCTTGTGCGCGCAGCCGCCCGCGGTCACGAACAACGCGGTGGCCGCGAGCGCCACGCGCAGCTTCGTCGCGAAAGCCATGCCGCGCTTTTATCATCCTTGGAACCCTGAGAGGGTTCCAAACCTCCCGCGATGAGCTCCGACCGGCAAAGCCGGTCTACGCTCGACGCGATACCTGGTGCCGGCACACGCGCGCCCACGTGCGGCCGGAGGAGTGCCTAGTGCCTCAGCCGAAGATGATCTGGCACTTCGTGTTGCACTGCTGATCGGCCATGCCGTTGTTGGCGCCGAGATCGCACTGCTCGCCTTCGCCCTCGTCGACCAGGCCGTCGCCACAGTAGTGGGGCTTGGTGCAACCCGGGGTGCAGCCGTTCGCGCCGTAGCTGGCGTTGTTCATCTTGCTGCCCAGATCGCACTCTTCGGGGCCGTTCATCATGCCGTCGCCGCAATACGGACCGTACTTGCAAGCCTTCGTGCAACCGCCATAGATGGCGTCGTCATTGGCCATGCCGGCGCACAGCGGATCCGAGGACGGGGTCATGGCACCGCAGTCGCACTCCTCAGCGCCGGTGGCGACACCGTCGCCGCACGTGGGACCACAGATCGACCGCGTCGTCGAGAAGCCGCTCAGCGTGAGCTGGTAGTTCGACTCCGACGGGTGGCGGTCGGCGTGGAACACGGCGATCTCGTAGGTCTTGCCCATCGTCAGGCCAGTTTGGGCCGCGGTCATGGTGCGGGTGCGGCAGTCGTCCGGCGACGTGGTCGCCGTCATGGTGTAAGGGTCGGTCCCCGGGCATGTGTTGATCGTGCCCGCCGCGGTGAGCGCGCCACCCTCGGTAATCGTCGCCGCACCGGAGTCGGCAATGTCGACCTTACCCGGCAAGCGCTGGTGCACGCCGCCCAGATCCAGCATCAAGCGTCCGTTGATGTAGATGAAGAGGTCGTCGTCGCCGAAGAACTGCGCGCTGAACGGCCCGCTGAAGTTGAATAGATAGCGCGCCTCGCTGGTGAAATAGAAGTTGTGGAACCACCCCTGCAAAGCCGTCACCCACATCCCGTTCGGGTTCATCGTCGTAGACGCGACGCTGGGTGGGAACAGGTACTGGTCACCCTTGCAGCCCGCGCCAGCGCCGAACGACGCGCTCGAGAACCAATACGGCCATAGATTACAAAGCATCGTCTCGCCGGTTGACATGACCGTCTTCATCGCGCCGGGACCTGCCGGAGTCGCGGTGTTGTTGCCGGGCGGGAACTGACCCATGGGGTCGAGCGGGAAGAAGCCGCCGTAGACCGCGTGATTCCCGCTCAGGAACTGGTACTGGCCGCCGCCCGCCGGAAGCATCTCGAGCGTGCTGACCACGTGTTGGGCGCCACCCGCCGGTCCCGTGAAGGTGCTATCGACGAACCACTGGCCGACGCTGGCGGCATCCTTGACGATCGGCGCCTGGCCCTTGTACCAGGGCGCCCCTTGGTTCGACGCGGGATTCGCCATGTACGTCAGGCCATTCAGGATGTGGCCAGCCGCGCCCGCATCGCCGTACCCGGGGACGTGGCCCTGGTTGTCCATGTGGCTCCAGTCGGTGAACTGGCAAGGAACCAGATTCCCGCCTGGCCGCGCGGCGTTGAACGTGGGCTTACCCTTCGCGTCCAGCGTGTCGCTCATGATCCCCCAGGTCCGCGGGGTCGAGTCGCCGCCCTTCGCGGGCCCGCCGGTGTTCGCCACGCAGTAACGCTTGCTGAACACCGTCGAGGCACCGTTCACGCTGAGCGTCGGACCGCCGGTGACCGGCGCGCCCAGATAGAAGAAGTCGGGGTGTCCGCCGGTCTCCTTCTCGCTCTTGAAGTCGCGGTAGATGACCGGCAGCTTGAGGCACTCGCCAGTGCCCGTCGAGCAGGTCTCGGTATCGGGGCGCGCTTGGTCGGTGCAGGTGAAGCCCCCCTCCTTCATGCACTTGTCGTCGCAGCCGTCCCCCTTCGCGAGATTGCCGTCGTCGCACAGCTCGCCCGCCTCGACGTTGCCGTTGCCACAGCTCGTGTCGCATGCGCGCGTGGTTGCGCCATCGCGGCACTTGGGCTCCTTGGTACAGGTCTTCGAGCACCCGGTGCCGTCGCCCAGCAACAGTCCGTTGCACTTGAGCGAGCCCGGGACGCAGTCGCCTTCATCGCACGATTCGCCGGCCTCGACGATCTTGTTGCCGCACTTGGCCGCCGTGCACTTGCTGGGCAGCGAGGTGTTGTCGCAGGTCGCGCCCGGCTCGACCACGCAGGTCGGGGAGCAGCCGTCGTCCGGCATCGTGTTGCCGTCGTCGCACCCCTCCTTGCCGGCGATGATCTTCGAGTCACCGCACGCGGGTACGCACTTGCGGCCCGGCACGCGGCACGCGTAGCCCGGGTCGATCGCCTTGCAGTCGGCGGAGCAGCCGTCGCCGCCGGTGGTGTTGCCGTCATCGCAAACCTCGTTGGAGGTCAGCTTGCCGTCGCCGCACTTGGCGATGAGCTGACACATCTGCCCCGGTGTCGGGCATTCCCAGCCCGCCGCGATCTGACAGATTTTGCTGCAGCCGTCGCCGGGCGTGGTGTTGCCGTCATCGCACTGCTCGCCGTTGGCGGTGTCGAGCATGCCGTTGCCGCACTTGGAGGTGTCGATCGAGGTGCCGTCGACGGGCGGTGGCAGCGCGTCGAGGCCGCCGGTCAAACCGGTGCCGGTGTTGCCGCCACGGTTCGCACCACCGTCCTGATTCGTCGGCCGTTCCTTCGTGCCGGCGCAGCTCACGGAGAGCGTAAGGCAGACTGCGATTACCGAAGTGAGGACGAGACGGGGGGCTGTCCACATGACGTACTCCTAAGGAGGGTTAAGGGCGCACTGAATATTCCATCGCCTTTCTATCCCGTACAAGTACGTCGATGGCGGCGGGATACAATCAGGTAATGCCGAGTAGTGAAACCACCTACCTGGTTCTCGACATCGAGACGATCCCCGACCGAGAGTTGTTTTCGCCGCCCGAGCCGGCCGAGGGCGTCGTGCCACCGTTTCCGCCGCTCTACGCCTGCCGGCCGGTGGTCCTCGGCGTGATCTGGCTCGACGCAACCCTGGCGGTGAAGCGAATCGGCACCTTCGCCGAAGGCAAGGACGAGCCCGCGATGATGGCCGACTTCGCCGACTTCATGGGCAAATGGCGCCCGCAGGTGATCACCTGGAACGGCCGCGGCTTCGATTTGCCAGTGCTGGCGCTCCGCGCGTTTCGGTTCGGCCTGGACTTCGGCTGGTACTACCGTGGTGAGGGGTACCGCTACCGGTTCAGCGAGGAAGGCCACCTCGATCTGTGCGACGTGATTTCGGACCACGGCGCGGCGCGGATGACGTCGCTCGACGGCGCGGCGCGCACCATCGGGCTGCCGGGCAAGGGCAGCGTCGACGGCAGCCAGGTCGAAGGCTTGTTCAACGCCGGGCAGCTCGAATCGTTGCGCCAGTACTGTCTCTCGGACGTCGCGCAGACGGCGTTCCTGTTCCTGCGCTACCGGCTGGTCGCCGGCGAGCTCGATCGCGGCGGCTACCGGCACGCCGCTTCCGGCCTGCTCGCGGCGCTTGAAACCGATGGCCGCTTCGGCGGCCTGCTGAGCGGGCTCGACCGCCCTCGGCTGCTGCTCGGTGACTGACGCACGCGAGCTCGAGCCGCTCGAGCGGTCGTTCTACGCGCGACCGACGGTCGAGGTGGCGCACGACCTCCTGGGCAAGGTCATCGTCCGCGGGGCGAAACGCGCGCGGATCGTCGAGGTCGAGGCCTACCTCGGCGAGCGCGACGCCGCGTCGCACGCGCGCCGCGGACCGACGCCGCGCGCGGCGATCATGTTCGGGCCCCCCGGTTTCCTCTACGTCTATCTCGTCTACGGGATGCACCACTGCATGAACTTCGTCACCGAATCCGACGGCGTCGCGGGCGCGGTGCTGATTCGCGCGGCGGCGCCGATCGCCGGCGTGGGGGTCAGCGGCGGCGCTGCCGGCAACCGCCCGCTGACCGGACCCGGCAAGCTGTGTGCGGGGCTCGGGATCACGCGGCTCGACAACGGGCTCGATCTGACGCGCGCCGCGGGCATGTTCGTGGCAGACGACGGTCGGCCCCGGCCGCCGCGCGCGGCATCGGCGCGCATCGGCGTCGACTACGCGGGCGCCTGGGCGCGGCGCCGGCTGCGGTTTTACGTTCCCGGGGATGCCTCCGTCTGCCGGCGTTAGCTTGGACTCGGCTTCGCCTGGCGCTGCCGGACCTCGCGCTCGATGGAGCGGAACATCGCGGGCAGCGACGCCGCGACCAGCCCGTCGGTCACCTTGCGCAGGACGAACCCGGGCAGCGGCGCCTTGATATCCAGTGCGGCGCTGTATTCGATATTGGTGCCATCGCCTTCGGGGCGGAAACGCCAGCTGCCGACCGAGTCGGTCACGATCTCACCCTCGACGAACGTCCAGTCGACCGTGACCGCGCCCGGATCGCACACCAGGTCCAGCACGTACCGGACCGAGAGCACGACCTCCGCGCGGAATTCCACCCGGTGCGTCTGGCCGGTCGTCGAGATCACGCGCACCGATTTCATCTCGGGAAACAGCCGCGTATAGGCCGGGAAGTCGGTGACCACGGCGTAAACCTCGGCGGGGGTGGCCCGCGGGACCAGGTGTTTTCGCTGAACCGGCTCGCGCATGGAACGTAGCTTAGCGTGATACCTTCCTTCCCCCGAATGCCACGACCGTTTGCTCCCCCGGGAACGCGGACGAACTTCGCAGGCGATCGCCCCGCTCGACTCGAACACGTGCGCCTCGAGTGGGAGCTCGACCTCGAGGCGAGGCGGCTGTCGGGCACGGCGCGGCTGACGCTGACCGTGCGCCGCGACGGGCTGACCGCGGTGGTGCTGGACGCGGTCGAGCTCGACGTCGCGAACGTCACCCTGAACGGGCGCGGGACGACCTTCGACAACGACGGCGAGCGCCTGCGCGTCGATTGCCCTACGCCGCAGGCCGAGGGCAGCAAGCTGGTGATCGCGGTCCGCTACGCGTGCCGTCCGCGGCGCGGGCTCTACTTCATCGGTCCCGACGCCGATCACCCGGATCGCGCGCCCCAGTGCTGGACCCAGGGCCAGGACGACGACTCCCGCCACTACTGGCCGTGCATCGACCAGCCGATCGAGAAGTTCACCAGCGAGGTGGTGTGCACGGCGCCGGCGGGGAGCTTCGTGCTGTCGAACGGCGTGCTCAAGGATCGGACCGAGCTCGCCGACGGGCGCGTGCGCTGGCATTACCTGCTCGACTTTCCCCACCCCGCCTACCTGGTGACGCTGGTGGCCGGCCCGTTCGTCGAGGTCACCGACCGTTCGCCCAAGACCGGCACGGACGTGTACTACTTCGTCGCGCCGGGGCGCGAGGCGGACGCGCGCCGCAGCTTCGGCCGGACGCCCGCGATGATCGACTTCTTCTCGGAGCGCATCGGCGTGCCCTATCCGCACCCCCGCTATAGCCAAATCACGGTGCCCGAGTTCATCTTCGGCGGCATGGAGAACACGACCGCGACCACGCTCACCGACCTCGTGTTGCTCGACGAGCGGGCGGCGATCGATCACGACGTCGACGGCCTGGTCTCGCACGAGCTCGCTCACCAGTGGTGGGGCGACCTGCTCACCTGTCGCGAGTGGTCGGAGGCGTGGCTGAACGAGGGGTTCGCGACCTACTTCGAATACGTCTGGCGCGAGCACGCCAAGGGCCGCGACGAGGCCGACCTCGAGCTGCTGGTCGACGCCGACGGATACTTGTCCGAGGCCGGGCGCTACCAGCGCCCGGTCGTGTGCCGGCAGTACGACGAACCAATCCACTTGTTCGATGCGCACCTCTACGAAAAAGGCGGACGCGTGCTGCACATGCTGCGGCACGAGCTCGGCGATCCGGGATTCTGGCGCGCGATCGGTCACTATGCGCGTAAGCACGCGCGTGGGTCGGTGGAGACGCGCGACCTGGCGCGTGCGATCGAGGACACGTCGGGGCGCAACGTCGACGAGCTGCTCGATCGGTGGATCGCGCGGCCCGGACATCCGGAGCTCGAGGGGCGGTGGGACTGGGACGAAGAGCGCAAGGTTGGGACGCTGCGGCTCGCGCAGAAGCAGGCGGTGACGGTCGACATGCCGTTGTTCAAGTTTTCCGTCGACGTGCGGTTCGAGATCGACGGTCACGAGCAGGACCGGCGGGTGACGGTCAACGAGACCACGCACGCGTTCGAGTTTCACCTTCCGGCGCGCCCGACGCAGGTGATCTTCGATACCGGCGACGTCGTGCTCAAGTCGATCAAGCTCGAGAAGAACCGCGGTTTGTGGCGCCGGCAGCTCGCCGTCGCGTCGCTGGGAATCGACCGCGTGGCGGCGGCGCGGGCGCTGTCCGAGCTGCCCGATCCGCTCGGGGTGGCGGCGTTGGTGGCGTCGCTGTCGGGCGATGGATTCTGGGGCGTGCGGGCTGCGGCGGCGCGTGCACTCGGCGCCACCAGGCGGTCTGACGCGCGCGAGGCGCTGGTGGCGGCGCTCGGCGACACCCACCCGCGCGTGCGGCGCGCGGCGGTCGCGGCGCTCGGTGAGTACGTGGACGACGCCCCCGCCGCCGAGGCGCTCGCACAGGTTCTGCGTCGGGGCGACCCGAGTCTGTTCGTGGAGGCCGAGGCGGCGGCCGCGCTCGGGCGCACCCGCTCGCCGCTGGCGCTTGAGATCTTGCCGGACCTGCGGCGTCGGCCCTCGTTCCAGGACGTGATCGCGACCCGCGCGATCGACGGGCTCGGCCGCACCGGCGACGAGCGCGCGCTGCCGCTCGTCCGCGATGCGGTGGGACCGGGTGGGTCGTGGGCCGCGCGCCGCGCGGTCATCGTGGCGCTGGCGGAGCTCGGGCGCGGGACCGCGATGGCGCGCGCCGCCCGCGAGGCGATCGAGCTGCGGCTCCACGATCGTGACTTTCGCGTGCGCGGCGAGGCGGCGGCGGCGCTCGCGCGGGTCGGTCAGCCCGAGGCGATCGCCACCATCCGCGCCGCGCTGGCGGCCGAGCTCGACGGGCGCGCGCGGCGGCGGATGGGCGACGCCATCCGCGACCTCGAGACCGGCGCCCGATCGACCGAGGAGACGCGCCGCTTGCACGACGAGGTCGAACGCCTGCGCGGCGAGACCGCCCGCCTGCGGGAGCGCCTGGACCGCGTCGAAGCCCGCGTCGGCGGCGGTCCGCAGCCGCCCCCAGCAACCCCCGCCCGCGGCAAACGCCCCCGCCCCGTCAGCCGCCGCGCCCGCACCTCCCGACCTGTTCGACGTTAGCTGATCGCGTGAGCGCAGCTGGGCTTTGCCCAGCGGAGCTCGTCGCGGGAGGTGTGGAACCCTGTCAGGGTTCCACGGTTAACTATTCAACTCGGCGACGATATCGCGGGCGACGTTGCGGGCGCGCGCCAGCTCGGCGCGCGGGATCGACACCGCGCCCACCACCGGGTGGCCGCCACCGCCGTAGCGCTCGCAGATGCGGTTGATGTCGTGCGTGCGAGGGACCTTGGCCCAGGGGTTGGCGCCGACCGAGATCTTCGCGCGCGACGCCAGACTGACCCCGACCGAATAGCGCGCTTCAGGGAAAAGATAGTACGAGATGAACTTGTTGAACGGCCCGGTCTCGCGGTCGGCGAGATCGAAGAACACGACGTTGCCTTCGAGCTTCGCGGCGGCCCGCATGGTCTCGATGTTGCGCTTGTGCTGGTCGAGCAACGGCCCGAGCGGCCCCGACACGTAGTCGCTCGCGACGATGTCGGCGAGCGGCTTGCTGACGAGGTCGCCGATGAACCGCTCCGCGAGCTTCGAGTCGCGGTTGTTCTCGATGAACGTCATCAGCCGCAGCGCCGGCTGCTTCAGCTCGACCGCCATCTTGGCGCTGTCGAACAGCGCGCCGTCGATGATCTCGGCCCACTCGACCAGCTCGGCGACCGGCGCGATGTCGAACCCGAACTTCGCCGCCACCGTGGTCGCCAGGAACTTGCTGCAGCTCTTGGCGGCCGGGTCGTAGAATTTCCGTCCGGTCGCGTCGGTTCGGAAATGGTCCTCGTCGCCGGGGAGCGCGAACGCCGAGGCGTGGTGGTCGAACCACCAGGTCAACCGCGGGTCTTGTGAGTAGCGGAAGTCGACGCACGCGTTTTCATCGCCGTCGAAACAGTCGGCCGGGAACGGTTGCGGATCGCCCTTGTGCTCGAGTGGCCGGTACGACACCTCGATCGGTCCCTTGGCGATGCGCTCGCGATAGAAACGCGTGAACAATCCAGCCGAGCTGCAACCGTCGAAACAGTTGCCGTGGTACAGGACACGAAGGCGCATCGTTTTCCAAACTAGGAGAACAGCTGCACAACGGCAAGCAGAAACCCCCCGCGGGCGGATCGCGTCGAGCGCAGCGCGGCTCGGCCGCGCGAAGCTCATCGCGGGAGGGTTTGGGAACCCTCCCAGGGTTCCCATCTTGATATAGTCCCGCGCGATGCCCGCATCGCCTACGCAGCAGGAGTTCCTGACCAAGCTCAAACGCACCCACGACTGTGGCGGCCTGCGCGCCGCCGACGCGGGAAAGCGCGCCGTGTTGTACGGATGGGTGCACGCCCGCCGCGATCACGGCGGCTGCGTGTTCATCGATCTGCGCGATCGCGGTGGCATCACCCAGGTCGTGTTCGAGCCCACCACCGACGCAGAAGCGCACGTTCTCGCGTCTGAGCTGCGGCGCGAGTTCTGCATTGGCGTCGCGGGCGCGGTGCGCGAGCGCGGCGGACACAAGAACCCCAACCTCGACACCGGCGACATCGAGATGGCCGCCGACGCGCTGACCATTTTCTCGACCGCCGAAACGCCGCCGTTCGGCATCGGCGACCCCGATTCGGGTGAAACCGTACGCCTCAAGCACCGCTACCTCGATCTCCGCAGCCCGGCGCTGCAGCGCAACTTCAAGCGCCGGTCACAGATCTACCAGACCACGCGGCGCCACCTCACCGCGACCGGGTTCACCGAGATCGAGACCCCGTTCATGGTCAAGTACACGCCGGGCGGCGCGCGCAACTTCCTGGTGCCGTCGCGGCTCAACCCGGGGCAGTTCTACGCGCTGGCCGAGTCGCCGCAGATCTTCAAGCAGCTGTTCATGGTCGCGGGCATGGACAGGTATTTCCAGATTGTCCGCTGCTTCCGCGACGAGGATCTCCGCCTCGACCGCCAGCCCGAGTTCACGCAGATCGACGTCGAGATGAGCTTCGTCACCGAGGACGACGTGCAGGACGTGATCGAGGGCCTGATGGTTGCGCTGTGGAAGGACGTGCTCGGGATCGACGTGCCGCGCCCGTTCGCGCGCCTCAGTTACGCCGAGGCGACCGGCAAGTACGGCTCCGACAAGCCCGACATTCGGTTCGAGCTACCGCTCTGCGACCTCACCGAGATCGTCACCCGCCACGACGGCGGCGGCGTCGGGCTATTGCAAGCGGCGGGGAAGGCACCGGGCGGCGTGGTCAAAGGCTGGCGGCTGCCCGCCGCCCAGGCCAAGACGTTGTCGCGCGCCGATCTCGACAAGCTGGAAGAGTTCGCGAAGGGCTTCGGCGCGCGCGGTCTCGCCCGCGCCCGGGTCGGCGAGGGCGGTGCCTGGACGCAGAGCCCGATGAAGACGATGTCCGAGGAGCTTCGCCGCGCGATCAACCAGGCCGCCGGCCTCGGTGACGGCGACCTCCTGTTCCTGCAGTTCGGGGCGAAGAAGCTGGTGAACGCCGTCCTCGGTGGCCTGCGTCTGCACCTCGCCGGCAAGCTGGACCTCATCCCCAAGGACGTCTGGCGTTTCTGCTGGATCACCGACTTCCCATTGTTCGAGGTCAGCGAGGAGGGGCACCTGGTTGCCGCCCACCATCCCTTCACCTCCCCCCACCCCGACGACCTCGAGCGCCTCGAAAACGATCCCGGGTCGGTGCGCGCGCGTGCCTACGACCTCGTGCTCAACGGCAACGAGATCGCCGGGGGCTCAATCCGTATCCATCGCCCCGACGTGCAGGCGCGCGTGTTCCGCGCCCTCGGCCTCAGCGACGAGGACGCGCGCGCGAAGTTCGGCTTCCTGCTGGAAGCGTTCAAATTCGGTCCACCGCCCCACGGCGGCATCGCGGCGGGTGTCGATCGCCTCGCGATGCTCCTCTGCGGCGCCGACTCGTTGCGCGACGTGATCGCATTCCCGAAGACACAGAAGGGGACCGATCTGCTGACCGACGCGCCCGGTCCGGTCGCGCGCCGGCAACTGGACGAGCTGCACATCTCGCTCAAGGAATGACCCCGTCTGCGGCGGGCGCAGCCCGGACCCGGCGCGCCGCCGCGCTCGATCGGCTGGCGTCGCACACCTTCGATCTGCTGGTCGTCGGCGGCGGCGCGACCGGCGCGGCGACCGTCCGCGACGCGGCGCTGCGCGGACTGGACGTCGCGCTGGTCGACGCGGGCGACTTCGCGAGCGGCACGTCGAGCGCGTCTTCCAAGTTGATCCACGGCGGGCTTCGCTATCTGCAGTACGGCGACCTGCACCTCGTGTTCGAGGGCCTGACCGAGCGCGCGAACCTGATGCGCATCGCGCCGCACCTGTGCCGGCCTGTCGAGTTCCTGTTTCCTGGGTATCGCGGCGAGCGGCCCGGCCTCGCCTCGCTGGGCGCCGGCATCGCGCTCTACAACGCGCTCGCGCGCTGGCGCCCGCCCGCGGCCAGCCGCCGCCTGAACGCGGACGAGCTCGGCGAGCTCGTTCCCCACCTGCGCCGCGAGGGGCTGCGCGGCGCCCGCGGCTACGTCGACTGCCAAACCGACGATGCGCGCCTCGTGCTCGAGCACGTCCTGGACGCCGCCGCCGCAGGCGCGACGATCGCCAACCACGTCCGCGCGGGGACCTTGCTGCGCGACCGCCGCGGCCAGGTCCACGGCATCGCGCTCTTGGATACCGAGACCGGCGTGCGGTTCGAGGCCCGCGCGGAGGTGGTCGTGATCGCGGCCGGCCCTTTCACCGACGACGTCGCGACCGGTGCTGGCGCCCGCATGCCGCGGCTGCGGCCCACGCTGGGCGTTCACCTCGTATTCGACGCCGCCCGCCTGCCGCACGGCGGCCGCGTGCTCGTGCTGCGCTCGCCGCGCGACAACCGGCTGTTCTTCGTCATGCCGGCCGGCGCGCGCACCATCGTCGGTACCACCGACACGGACTGGAAGCCTGATGGCCAGCCACCCCGCCCGCCCCGCCTCGACGACGTCATCCGCGCCCATGGCAGCGACGTCGACTATCTGCTCGAGGCCGTCCGCCACGGGTTCCCATCCCTCGCGCTCGGTCCCGACGACGTGGTGTCGACCTACGCCGGACTGCGGCCGCTGCTCGCCACCGACGCCAACACGCCGTCGGAGACCTCGCGCGAGCACGACATCCTGCGCGGTCCGGGCGGCCTCCTCACCGTGGTCGGCGGCAAGCTGACCACGCTGCGGCGCATGGGCGAGCAGATCGTCGACGCCGTGATCACGAAGTTGCACGCGGCGGGTTACGAGCGGCCGCTCGCGCCGTGCAGCACGTCGACGGTCGAGCTCCCGGGTGGCGGTCGCGCGGACGACGTCGCGGCGCTCGCCGCGAGCGATCCGAGCCTCGGCGACCGGCTCGTGCCCGACCTCCGCTACGCGTGGGCGGAGGTGGTGCTGGCGGTACGGCACGAGCAGGCGCGCGAGGTCGCCGATGTGCTCTGCCGCCGCATCCCGATCTTCCGCGAAGCTAACGACCAGGGGCTCGCGGTCGCGGACCGCACCGCCGCCATTCTCGCGGCGGAGCTCGGCTGGGACGATGCCCGCCGCCAGCGCTCCATCGAACACTACCGCGCCGCCGTCCAGACCTCCCGCGCCTGGCGTAACGAGATCTAGCCGCTCTCGCGCGAAGCGCGAGTGTGCGGCTACTTACTGCGACAATCTCCTAGGCGAGCGCAGCGGGGCTTTGCCGCGAAAGCCGCCGGTCGCGCCCTCCCGGCGGACAGGCCCACGGTTCACAACACGGTGATGACGCCTCCGACCGCGCGTAGTCGGGCAAACAGCTGCAGCACCTCGTCGGCCGACGTGCACGGGACCTCGAGCCGATGACTCATGTACTTGCCGCCGCTCGAGGGCCGGCGTTCGTGCGACACCGCGGACAGCACTGCGTCGCCGCCCGCCGCCGCCAGCACCGCGGTCTCGACGCCGCTGTCGTTGCGCGCGATCACCGAGACGAAGAACTGGCAGGGAAAGGCGTGGTTGGCCTCGAGCAGCTCGATCGCGCGCTTTCGTTGGTCGCCCGGATCGCCGCCCTGCTCGCTCAATCGATCCCGGTGCGCGGATTCTTCTGGGCGGTACGCCCCGAGCTGCGTTCGAAGTCGGCGGCCGCGCGCGCCGGGCCGAACGGCAGCGGGCGGTCGGTCCGCAGCACCTGCACCGGCAGGATGACCTTCATCGACTCCGGCAGCGGCTCGAAGAACCAGGTCGACACGACGTCGGACATGCAGCGGTCCACCGGGCAGTCGGCGCCGTACGTCGAGCGCGCGATCCACTGCGAGCGAATCTCGCCTTGCTTCGACAGCGACAACCCCACGCCCACGTACCCCGAGCGCTGGCAAGAGATGGGCAGGACGTCGAAGCACTGATGCAGGCCACGCGCTTGCGTTTGCGCCTCGGCCCGCAGCATCTTCTCGATCTCCCAGGGCGTCGCGTGCGCAGGGATTGCCGACCGCATGTCGACCTCGCTGATGTGGGCCCCCGCTTGCGTCGCGCACACCAGGCTGGCGAGCCCCGTCAGCACCAGCGGCAACTGCGCCCGTCGTGCCAGGCGGCGAATCACGCCTTCGGGCAGCGGCGGCGGCTGGCCTCTGTCGGGGGCGCTCGTCACCACGAAAGTGGCCGCGCCGAGTTGCAGCTCGGCGCGGCCGCCCGGCGGCAGGGGCAGCTCCGCGAACGACTTGTCACGCACGAAGCTTTCGACCGCGAGCGGCGCGCGCCCGTCGAAAAGGCGGCCGACGAAGCCGGGCGCGATGCGAATCCGGTACCCGTCCCGCGTCCGCCGCACCAACGGCAGCGGCACCGCTGAGAACGCGTCATCGTCTATGTCCGCGCCGATGCCGTACGCGCGCGCTCTCGCCGCCGCTCGCTTGCCCGCGAGCGCCGAGGTGAGCCCACCCACCGCCAACCACAGGAACAAGTAACCCGGCGCGTAGACGACTCGATGCGCGGCCACCAGTCCGACGCCGACCAGAAGCGCGGCGGCGGCCGCGAGCGCGGCACCAACCGCGAACGTCTGCAGCGCTGCCTTCCATTCACCCCGCTGCGACAGACGGCGCACCGAGATCACGCCGCCATTCATCAGGTACGCGATCTCGACCGACTGTGCCTGCTTCACGAAAACCTCACGTCGGGTTGTTGCGCTTTCATTCTAAGGCAGGCGCGCGTGGATGCGAGAATGTTCTGCGGTCCCGCCGTCCCGCCGGTGGCGTGCCACCACGACTCGAAACGGAACGACGATGCACCGGAAACCAATCGGCGGCGGACGCGGGATCGCCGTCGCGCGAGCTGCGAGGCAGGTGCCTCGGGGCGGGGTGGGACTGAGAAAACGACTTCGCACCCGCCCCGCGAGAGGCAATTTCGTCGCGACCCGACCCGGTTACGGGTTAAAGCTGGTTTCTCGACGGAGAACAGGCCTTCGGCCAGCCGCAAGGGGGGTTGAACGCTTGTTGGGGTGCGTAAACGTCTTCGCGCAAGGCCCAAACTGTTTCCAACAAGTTACATGTGATTCCAGGTGTTTACCCGATTTCAACAGATGGCACACACCGTGCTACAAGAGCCGGCGACCTTCTGGGAGGATGGTTTCTAATGGCGCAGGCGGCTACGCAACCGACATCGATTTCTGGCAAGAACCGAGTGGTGCAGTCCACCCAGGCTCCGGCGAACCCGGCGGCCGATTCCAACCGCGATCCGAACCGTGAGAAAGCGCTCCAGATCCTTTCGAAGTCCATCTACAAAGAGCTGCGAGAGAACGGCTACGAGCCCAAACAGATCGTCGCGCTGGCCACCGAGATTGTGTCTCTCGTGACCACCGACATCGGTGATGGTCCGCTCGGTTAGACCACGAGAATTGTTCTAGCTTTTACCTATCCCCTGAAGCATTCTTCGCGCGCCCGACTCGGGCGCGCTTTTTTTTGTCCGCAAGCGCCCGCGATCGACGGCACGGACACCGGGAAATGGCCATCAAGACGATCACCGAGCTGGACATCGCGGGGAAGCGCGTCTTCATCCGGGTCGATTTCAACGTTCCGCTCAGCGCCACCGGGTCGGTCACCGACGACACCCGGATCCGGGAGAGCCTCCCCACCATCCGGCTCGCGATGGAAAAGGGCGCGCGTGTCGTTCTCGCTTCGCACCTCGGCCGGCCCAAGGGCAAGCCGGACAAGAAGTACTCGCTCGAACCGGTCGCGGCGCGACTGGCCGAGCTGCTCGAGACCGAGGTCGCGCTCACCGACGAACCGGTAGGCGACGGTGCGCGCAAGGTCGTCAACGATCTGCGGTCGGGCGCGGTGGCGCTGCTCCAGAACCTGCGTTTCACCGAGGCCGAGGAGGCCAACGACGAGACGTTTGCGCGTGCCCTCGCGAGCTACACCGACGTGTACGTGAACGACGCGTTCGGGACCGCGCATCGCGCGCACGCGTCGACCGCAGGCATGGCGAAGTTCGTGTCCGAAAAGGGCATGGGCCTGCTGATGGAGCGCGAGGTAAAGTTCCTCGGCCAGCTCCTCGGCGAGGTCGAACGGCCGTTCATCGCGATCATCGGCGGCGCCAAGGTCTCCGACAAGATCGGCGTGCTCGAGAACCTGCTCGCGCGCGTCGACCAGCTGCTGGTCGGGGGCGCGATGGCGAACACCTTCCTCAAGGCCAAAGGCGGCAAGCTCGGACGATCGCTGGTCGAAGACGACAAGCTGGCGCTCGCGCGATCGTTCCTCAAGAAGGCCGAGGCGGCCAACATCGACGTGCTGCTGCCGCGCGACGTGGTCGCCGCGGCGGGCACCAAGTCGGAGACCGGCCGGGTCGTGCAGGCGATGGCGGTGCCGGACGACCAAGCCGCGCTCGACATCGGACCGGAGACCGCGCGCGGCTTCGGCGACGCGATCGCGCGCGCCAAGACCATCTTCTGGAACGGTCCCATGGGCGTGTTCGAATCTGATCCGTTCGCAGCCGGGACGCTTGCGGTCGCCAAGGCGGTCGCCGACGCCAAGGGCGCGCTGACCGTCGTCGGCGGCGGCGACTCGGTGGCGGCCGTACACAAAAGCGGCGTGGCCGACAAGATCACGCACATCTCGACGGGCGGTGGCGCCTCGCTCGAGTTTCTCGAAGGCAAGAGGCTGCCCGGCCTCGCCGCGATCGAGAGCTGAGCGACGGCCATGACGCGCGCCCGACGTCCCTTCTTCTGCGGCAACTGGAAGCTCAACGGCACGATCGCTGAGGCGCTGGCGCTCGCGACCGAGGTGCGCAACGGCGTCGCCACGATTCGCGATGCGGATGTGGCGGTGGCGCCCAGCTTCACCGCGCTTTACGCGGTCGCCAAGCGGCTGGAGGACGGGCCGGTGGCGGTGGCGGGGCAAGATTGCTTTTGGGAGGACAAGGGCGCTTTCACCGGCGAGGTTTCGGCGCAGCAGCTGGTCGAGGCCGGTTGCCAGTACGTCATCCTCGGGCACTCGGAGCGACGGCTGCTGTTCGGCGAGCTGGACGCGGCGGTGAACCTCAAGACCAAGGCCGCTCTGCGGGCCGGGTTGTCGCCCATCGTCTGTGTGGGCGAAACGCTTGCCGAACGCGACGCGGGCGAGACCATCGGCCGCGTGCAAGCGCAGCTGGACGCGGCGCTGGCGGACGTCGGCGACGCCGACCTCGAACGCGTGATCATCGCCTACGAGCCGGTGTGGGCGATCGGCACCGGTCGCAACGCGACCCCGGCCCAGGCCGAGGAGGTGCATCACTTCCTTCGCGGTCGAGTCGCCGCCACCCGGTCGGAGACGGTCGCGGTGCGGACGCGCATCCTCTATGGCGGTAGCATGAAACCGGACAACGTCGCGGCTCTGATGGCGGAGGCGGACGTTGATGGCGGGCTGGTGGGCGGCGCGTCACTGTCAGCAGAATCTTTCGTGAAAATCGTCAAGGAAGGGAGTAAGTAGCGGACCCATGCACACGTTTCTGACCGGCCTCCACATCGTGGTGTGCGTGTTTCTGATCCTCGTCGTGCTGTTGCAGGCGGGCAAGGGCGGCGGCATGGGCATCGCGTTCGGCGGCGCCGGCAGCCAGACCGTGTTCGGGTCGTCGGGCGCGGGCAACTTCCTCACTCGGCTGACGTCGATCACCGCGGTCATCTTCATGGTCACGTCGCTCGGGCTCGCGCACTACTCGAGCCAACAAGATTCGAAGCGGCTGCAGAAGCTCGCGGAGCAAAAGGCGACCGAGAAGAAATCCGAGGAAGAGCGCGCCGCCAAGCTCAAGTCGGATCTCGAGAAGGCGGCGCAGAGCCCGTCCAAGCCCGGCACGGCGGCCGCGCCTGCGGCCACGGGCGGCGCAGCGGTCACGCCTTCGCCCTCGCCCTCGCCCTCGCCCTCGCCCTCGCCGGCGACCGTCCCGGTCCCGACGCCCGCGAAGCGCGGCAAGGCGGCGACGAAGACTGCCAATGGCGAGAAGACGACGGAGACGCCGGCCTCCGAGACTCCCGCCCCGCGCAAGAAGAAGCGCGCCCCCAAAGCCGAGCCCGGCGCCGAACCCGCGGCGGCAACCCCGCCTCCCGCCGCCCCCGCTCCCGCCGAGTAACGGCGAGACACCAGACGAGAGCAGGCTAGAACAGCGTGCCCTGCGGCCTCGAAGGAGGCGGCAGGCCGAGGTGGTCGTAGGCCTTGCGGGTGATCTGGCGTCCGCGCGGGGTGCGGATGAGGAAGCCTTCCTGGATGAGGTAGGGCTCGTAGACGAACTCGAGCGTGTCGCGGTCTTCGGCGAGCGACGCGGCCAGCGACTCGATGCCGACCGGACCGCCGTCGAAGCGCTTCACCATGATCGACAGGATGCGGCGGTCGCCGGCGTCCAGCCCGGCGGCGTCGACTTCGAGCCGGCCGAGCGCGAACTCCGCTACTTCGCGGGTCACGCGGCCATCGCCGCGCACGTCGGCGAAGTCGCGGATGCGGCGTAGCAACCGGTTGGCGATACGCGGCGTCCCGCGCGCCCGGCTCCCGATTTCCTCGGCGCCCGCGTCCTCGATCGGAATGCCGAGCAGGCTGGCGGAGCGCTTGACGATCGCGGTCAGCTCGGCCGCCGAGTAGAACCCGAACACTTCCCGGATCCCGAACCTGTCGAGCAGCGGCGAGCCGAGCAGTCCAGTGCGGGTGGTGGCGCCAACCAGGGTGAAGCGCTCGATCTGCAGCGGGATGGCGCGCGCGCCGGCGCCGGTTCCGGTGACGAGCTCGATGCGGAAGTCCTCCATCGCGGGATAAAGGCTCTCTTCGACCACGGGCTGCAGGCGGTGAATCTCGTCGATGAACAGCACGTCGCCGCGGCCGAGCGAGGTCAGGATGCCGGCGAGGTCGCCCTTGCGCTCGAGCGCCGGGCCCGAGGTCACGCGCACGTCGGTACCCATCTCGCGCGCGAGCAGATACGCGAGCGTCGTCTTCCCCAATCCGGGTGGGCCGGTCAGCAGCACGTGGTCGAGCGCGTCGCCGCGCTTGCGCGCCGCTTCGACGTACACCGCCATGTTCTCGGCGATCTTCTTTTGGCCGACGAATTCTCCGAAGCTGCGCGGGCGCAATGCCGCGTCCTCGTCGCGCTCGCGCCCGAGCCCGCCGTCGTCGGGCGCCACCACGCGCGCGGCGGGGGCCGCGTCGTCGCCGTCTTCGTGTCGCTTGCGCGGCATCTATTTTCTCCGCAGCGCGGACAGCGCGTCG
>WNGA01000139.1_pt1 | contig 141398 bp, 134 predicted proteins | sample 5400061 | NCBI WGS metagenome assembly WNGA01 (sample SAMN13153366, study PRJNA577476) | soil metagenome | isolation source: 100 cm soil or saprolite under grassland replicate 2 | place: USA:California | collected 2016-06-15 | reverse complement strand
AGCACGCCGCCAGCGTTCGTCCTGAGCCAGGATCAAACTCTCCAACAAAAAACCATGAAGAAACCTGGCAAAAAAACCAACACAAACAAATGCACTGGCATAACAAACACCCTGTTGAGTTCTCAAAAAACAAGCACGCCCACCCGCCACCGCGGAAGAGGTTCTTTGGGGAGGCAGGCCGGCCGTCGCGTACACTGCGAGCCCGCCCGGTTCCCTGCCGACTGCCCAGATTACCCCATCGGTTCCGAGAGCGCAAATCCGATGACCATGACCGGTTACGCCGCTGGAGACCGACTCGCCCCGGGCGAGCCGCTCCTGGTCACGGAGCGCCGGCCCGCGAGCCACGGCAAAGGTACGCGGCACGACAAGCGAGCGTCAACTCGGCGCCACTTGTCGTCCGTCACACCGACGCCGGCGAGCCGTCAACGAGCGGCGGCTCACCACCCGTACCCCTAAAGCACCTCGACCCCGGCCACGGTCCGCTTGCCGCGGCGCAGCACCAACCACCGCCCGTGCAACAGGGCTTCGGCTGGCACCGCCGCGTCCGCGTCGTCGACCCGGCGGTTGTTGACGTACGCTCCGCCCTCGGCGACCGTGCGCCGCGCCTCGTTGAGGCTCGCGACCAGCCCTGCCTCCTTGAACAGCGCCGCGGTGCTCGGCAACGCCCCGCGGACCTCGACCATTCCCGCCTCGGCCAGCGCCGCGCGCAGGGTGGCCGGCTCCAGGTCGGCCAGCGCCCCCCGGCCGAACAGCGCCTGGCTCGCCGCGATCGCCTGCCGGGTCTCGGCGTCGCCGTGCACGAGCGTGGCGACCTCCTCGGCGAGGCGGCGCTGCGCGACCCGTGCCGCGGGTCGTTCGGCGGCCTCCTTCTCCAGCGCCGCGACCTCCTCCCGGTCGAGGAACGTCAGGATACGCAGGAGCTGCCCGACCGTCGCGTCCTCGGCGTTGACGAAGTGCTGGTAGAACGCGTACGGGCTGGTCATCGCCGGGTCCAGCCAGAGCCCGCCGCCCCCGGTGGACTTGCCGACCTTCTCCCCCGAGGCGCTGGTGAGCAGCGGGGTGGCCAGCAGGTGCACCGACTCGCCGGTGACCCGCCGGATCAGGTCGGTCCCCGCGGTCAGGTTGCCCCACTGGTCGCTGCCGCCGGTCTGCAGCCGGCAGCCGTACCGCCGGAACAGCTCCAGGTAGTCCATGCCCTGCAGGATCTGGTAGCTGAACTCGGTGTAGCTGATCCCGGCGTCGGAGTGCAGCCGGGCGCTGACCGCCTCCTTGGCGATCATCTTGTTGATCCGGAAGTGCTTGCCGATGTCCCGTAGGAAGTCCAGCGCGGAGAGGTCGGCGGTCCAGTCCAGGTTGTTGACCACACGCGCGGCGAACGGGCCCGCGAAGTCGAGGAACGGCTCGATCTGGGCGCGGATCTTGTCGACCCAGGCGGCGACGGTCTCCTTCGAGTTGAGCTGGCGCTCGGACTCCGGTCGCGGGTCGCCGATCAGCCCGGTGGCGCCGCCGACCACGACGAGCGGCCGGTTGCCAGCGAGCTGCAGGCGCCGGCCGGTGAGGATCTGCACGAGGTTGCCGATGTGCAGGCTCGGGGCGGTCGGGTCGAAGCCGCAGTAGCACGTGACCGGGCCGCGCGCGAGCTCGGCGCGCAGCGCGTCGAGGTCGGTGGACAGCGCGATGAGCCCGCGCCACTGCAGCTCGTCGATCACGTCGGTCACGCCGCCGATTGTCCCCCATGCCCGTTCGGCGCTCCCACCGGATTCCGCTGCGCGTTACAGGACCACCTTGCGCGCCCGACGGCGGGCGCGGGTCGTGGCGGGCATCCGCGAATGGAACAGCCACGCCTCGGCCTGGCACCGGCGGCACATCCCGGCCGCGCCGATCACTACCCGGACGCCGTGGTGGTCGACCTGGATGAGCCGGTGCGTCTCGACCAGCAGCGCACCGCACCGCCGGCACCGCTCCAGATCAACCGAGACCGCTGTGTGCGAGATGCCGTGCTCCGCGTAGCGGACGACCGAGTAGGCCTTACCCCCGATCTTCAGCCGAGGGTTGCGCGGTGTGCCGCCGTACGGGCCGAGCTCCGCTTGGGACACCGCGTCGGCGAGCCGGCCGAACGAGGAGAGGCGCCGGCGGATCCGGGCGAAGCTGTTCGAGCTGTGCGCGGCGAGCCAGCCGTCGTCGGCCTCGACGCGCCAATCGTCAGCCATGCGCCGATGGTTTCACGGACCGGCAAGCCCGGGGAACGGCCGAAATCCCCACACCACGGCCGGGATCCCACCCTCGACATGTGGCATGAAGCCGGGATTCGTGGGCACCGCGCTCGTCGGATGCTTCATGCGTCGGAGGGGGGAACGCCATGAGGATCACCGTACGCGCGCTCGCGACGATCACCGTGCTGGGCGGGCTGGCCGTACTCACCGCTTGTGGCTCTTCCGGCCCGGCCACCTGGCACGCGCCCGGCAGCCAGGCGACCACCGGCGCGCCGGGCGCCCCGGTGATCACCGCCCCCGCGGACGGTTCCACCAACGTCCCCACCTCGGCCGAGATCGCCCTGACCGGCGCCGCCGCGACCACCACCATCACCCTCACCGACTCCACCGGTGCCGCCGTCGAGGGCAAGCTGCGTCCGGACCGTTCGACCTGGCTGCCGGCCACGCAGCTGAAGTACAAGACGACGTACACGGCCACGCTGGGCGGTACCGGCAAGAAGGTCACCTTCACCACGATGGACCGGCCCAACCGGCTGGTACGGGTGAGCACCCCGCTCTTTGACGGCCAGGTCTACGGCGTCGCCCTGCCGATCGTGGTCGACCTCGGCTCGGACATCCCCACCGACCAGCGCGCCAACGTCGAGCGGCGGCTGCTGGTGACCAGCGTTCCGGCGCAGGTCGGCGCCTGGCACTGGTTCAGCGGCAGTGAGGTCCACTACCGGCCCAGGGAGTACTGGCAGGAGGGCACGACGCTCTCCGTGCGGCTGGCCACCGGCGGGCTGCCACTGGGCGGTACCGCGTACGGCGCCAGGGACGTCACGATCCAGGCCACGATCGGCGAGAAGATCGTCATGAGCACCGATGACGCCACGCACACCATGACCGTGCAGCGCCGCGACCAGGTGGTCAGGAGCATCCCGGTCAGCCTCGGCAAGCCGAGCAAGCCGTCCTCCAGCGGCGCGATGGTCGTGATGGCGAAGAACCAGTCGGAGCTGTTCGTCTCCACCACGCCCGGCGACTCCTACCGCGTGATGGTCTATTGGACCCAGCGGCTCACCTGGGACGGCGAGTACCTGCACGCCGCTCCCTGGTCAGTGGGCGACCAGGGCAAGCGCAACGTCTCCCACGGCTGCACGAACATGTCCACCGAGAACGCGCGGTGGCTGTTCGGCATCTCGCATGTCGGCGACCCGGTCATCGTCAAGGGCACGCCCCGCAAGCTGGCCTGGGGCAACGGCTGGAGCGACTGGGACCGCCCCTGGGAGGAGTACGTCAAGGGCAGCGCCCTGCCGGCTCCGGCCTCGGGCCCAGCAAACCCTGGCTCGGGCACCGCGACGCCGAGCCCGGGCGCCGCCACTCCGAGCTCGGGCACGACGACGACCGACTGAGGCTGCGATCATCGCTGGATGACGCTCATCGCGCTGGCGGCGGTCGTGGTGCTGCTCGCCGCGGCCAACGTGGTCAACAACCGGCTCATCCCCCGTGCGTACCTGCTCGCGTCGCTCGCCACCACGGCACTGCTGCTGGTGCTGCTGTGGCTGTCCGGCCTGACGCTCGCCGACGCCGGGCTCGGGCGGACCGGCCTGGGACGCGGGCTGCGCTGGGGCCTGGTCCTGGTGGCGCTGGTCGCCGTCGTGTACGCGCTGGGCGCGCTGCTGCCCCCAACCCGGCGCGTGTTCGCCGACCCACGGGCGGCGGGCGGCGGGCTCGGTGAGCTTGCCTACCAGACGCTCGTACGCATCCCGTTCGCCACCGTCCTGCTGGAGGAGGTCGCCTTCCGCGGTGTGCTCTACGGCCTGGTCCGCGCCATGGCCGGCGTGGTCTGGGCGACGGCCGTCTCGTCCGTCCTCTTCGGACTGTGGCACGTGCTGCCAGCCCGCGACCTGCAGCGGATCCGCCCAGATGCGGGCCGGCTCCTGCGGTCACCAGCCCTGGTCGTCCCCGCCGCCGTGGTCGGTACCGGCCTCGCCGGCGTGGTGCTGTGCGAACTCCAGCGCCGCGCCGGCAGCCTCGCCGCCCCGATGGCGCTGCACTGGGCCACCAACGCGCTGGGCTATCTGACGGCGTTTCTCGTCGTGCGCCACCTCGCGCGCTACTCGGCCCCGAGCACGTCGACGATGAACCGCAGCGGGCCCGCCGGGTTGCCGTTGTCGCCGTAGGCGAGGTTGGACGGGATGTCCAGCTGCACCCGGCTGCCGACCTTGACACCGACCAGGCCCTGGTCCCATCCCTTGATGACGCCGCCGGTGCCGATCCGGAAGGAGAACACCTTGCCGTTCTTCCATGAGGAGTCGAACTCGGCGCCGGTCTTGTACGACACCCCGACGTAGTTGACCGTGACATTCTGGCCGGTCTGGACGGCCGGGCCCGTCCCGTCGATCAGCGTCGTGACGTTCAGCTTGGTCAGCTCGCCAGTGCCGGCGCTGGTCGTGGGCTTGGTCTTCAGCGCCGGGTCGGCGCCCTCGGGAAGCGGCGGGAACGTGGCGTTGGCGGTCGCCGACGGCGTGGCGGACCCCTCGGCGCTGGGCCGGTCATCCGACCGACCGAACACGCCCATCGCCCAGAGCGCACCGACAACCAGCGCCACCACCGCCACACCGCCGATGACCCGGCTGAAGACCTGCTGCCGGCGTCGCGCCGCCGCGGCCCTCGCGGCGGCGGCTTTGGCGGCCGCCCGGCGCTCGGCCTTCGTCATGTTCTGCCAGTCCGGCTCCGCGCGACGTAAGCGGATACGGTCCCGATCACTCACTGGACGTCGACTCCTCGCTGGAGGTCATAAGCACGTTCATGGCGTGACGCTATCGTGCGCCGATGGGCCGACGCCGCCGGGCATGCCGGCGGTACGTGCTCACGGTCGGCTCGTCACTGAGCCAGAACCGCCACGGCAGGTCCGCTCCGGCTGCCACACCGACCCGGGGTCCGGCCACGACCCGCGCCGGGTCCACCGGGTCGACGGGCGGGCTGAGCGTGACCGGTCCGCTGCCGTCGATCAGGCACGTACCGCTGACGCTGCCGTCGACACCGAGCGCCATAGCGAGCCGCGCGGGACCGCGCGCCAGATGGCGGTCGGCCGCGGTGGCACCCCGGCGCGCCCGCGCGATCTCGACGCCCGCCGTGACCTCACCGGCCCGCACCAGCACCGCGGCGGCCGAGCCCGGTTCGCCGCAGACCACGTTGAGGCACCAGTGCATGCCGAACACGAAGTACACGTACGCGTACCCGGGTGGCCCGAACATGACCTCGTTGCGGGTCGTGCGACCCCGGTAGGCGTGCGACGCCGGGTCGACGCCGACACCCCGGTACGCCTCCACCTCGGTCAGCCGGACCGTCACGCCTCCGGAGCGGAGCTCCGCGCCGAGGAGCCCGACCGCGACATCCAGCACGTCGCCCTGCCAGAGCGAGCCCCACGCTCCGCTCACCACATCGTCAGGGCTCACCACGATCATCGGGGGACGACGCGCTCCGCGGCCCAGTCCCGCCAGCCCGCGAGGCGCTCGGTCGCGACGGCGAGCTGGTCGGCCACCGGCTCTGGGCCGGTCGAGCCCGGCGTGGTCCGCGCGGCCAGCGCCCCCGGCACGGACAGCACCTTGCGGACCTCCGGCGTGAGGTGCGGGCTGACCGCGGCCAGGTCCTCGTCGGACACCTCGTCGAGCGCGCATTCCCGGGCGGTGCACAGCACGATCAGCCGACCCGTGATCTCGTGCGCCTCACGAAACGGCACGTTGCGGCGGACCAGCCAGTCGGCCACCTCGGTGGCGAGGGTGAACCCGACCGGCGCCGCGGCGGCCAGGCGGTCCGCCCGTACCATCATGGTGGAGATCATGCCGGCCACCGCCGGCAGGACCACGTCGAGCGTGTCGACGGCGTCGAAGACCGGCTCCTTGTCCTCCTGCAGGTCGCGGTCGTAGGCCAGTGGCAGTCCCTTGAGGACGGTGAGCATCGCCACGACGTGCCCGATGAGGCGACCGGTCTTGCCCCGGGCCAGCTCCGCCACGTCCGGGTTCTTCTTCTGCGGCATGATCGACGAGCCGGTGGCGAAGGAGTCGTCGAGCTCGACCCAGCCGAACGACGGCGTGGTCCAGATCATGATCTCCTCGCCGAGCCGGGACAGGTGTACCCCGGTCAGCGCGGCGACGAAGAGGAACTCGGCGGCGAAGTCACGGTCGGAGACGGCGTCGATCGAGTTCTGCGCGGCAGCCGAGAACCCGAGCTCGCGAGCCACCAGCGCCGGGTCGAGCGGTAACGAGGAGCCGGCGAGCGCGCCGGACCCGAGCGGGCAGATGGCCGCCCGGCGGTCCCAGTCCCGCAGCCGGTCCAGGTCGCGCAGTAACGCCTGGACGTGCGCGAGCAGCTGGTGGCCGAACACGATCGGCTGGGCCGGCTGCAGGTGGGTGAAGCCGGGTGCGGGCGTACCGACGTGGCGTGCCGCCTGCTCGACGAGCGCGTCGACGAGCTCGACCAGGCGGGCGGCCACGCCGCGGACGCGGTCACGCAGGTACAGCCGCAGGTCGGTGGCGACCTGGTCGTTGCGGGACCGGCCGGCCCGCAGCTTGCCGCCCAGCGCACCGACCCGTTCCAGCAGGCCGCGCTCCAGGGCGGTGTGCACGTCCTCGTCGTCCACGCTCGGCCGGAACTCCCCGGACGCGCAGGCCGCCTCCAGGTCGTCAAGCGCCGCGAGCAGCTGCCCAAGCTCGCGGGCCTCCAGCAGGCCGGCGCGGGCGAGCACGCGGGCGTGCGCGCGGGACGCCGCGAGGTCGTACGGCGCGAGCCGCCAGTCGAACTGCACGCTCATGCTCAGCCGGGCGAGCGCCTCGGCGGGGGTGCCGGCGAACCGGCCACCCCACAGCCGGGTCGGGGTGTTGGGGCCGAGCGGCCGGCCCGGCGACCCGTTGGTCAGGCTCGTCTGCTCGCTCACCGCCCTACCCTATGCGGGCGTCCCGGGCCGCGGCGAGACGGCTGGGCAGGCCCCACAGCTCGACGAAACCCTTGGCCAGGGACTGGTCGAACGTGTCACCGGCGTCGTAGGTGGCCAGCCCGAAGTCGTACAGGCTCGCCGGCGACCGCCGCCCGGTCACCACGGCGCGGCCGCCGTGCAGGGTCAGCCGTACCTCACCGGTGACATGCCGCTGGGTGTACCCGATGAACGCGTCCAGGGCGCCCCGCAACGGCGAGTACCACAGCCCGTCGTAGACCAGCTCGCCCCAGCGCTGGTCGACCAGGCGCTTGAACCGGGCCACGTCCCGCTCGACCGTCACGTTCTCCAGCTCCTGGTGTGCCGTGATCAGCGCGAGCGCCGCCGGAGCTTCGTACACCTCCCGGCTCTTGATGCCGACCAGGCGGTCCTCCACCATGTCCAACCGGCCGACGCCCTGGGCACCCGCCCGCCGGTTCAGCTCCCCGATCAGCTCCACCGGCCCGGCTTGGCGGCCATCCACCGCGACCGGCACGCCCGCCTCGAACGCGATGACGACCTCGTCCGGCCCGCGGACCGCCGCCGGGTCGGACGTGTACGCGTAGATGTCCTCGATCGGTGCGTTCCAGATGTCCTCCAGGAAGCCGGTCTCGATGGCGCGCCCCCACAGGTTCTGGTCGATCGAGTACGGCGACCGGTGGGTCACGTCGATCGGCAGGCCCTTCTCCCCGGCGTACGCGATGGCCTTCTCCCTGGTCCACGCGTAGTCCCGGACCGGCGCGATCACCTTGAGATGGGGCGCGAGCGCGCCGATGCCGACCTCGAAGCGCACCTGGTCGTTGCCCTTGCCGGTGCAGCCATGCGCGACGTGCGTGGCGCCGTACTTCGCCGCCGCCGCGACGAGGTGCTTGACGATCAGCGGTCGCGACAGCGACGAAACCAGCGGGTAGCGGTCCATGTAGAGGGCGTTGGCCCGCAGCGCCGCGAAGCAGAAGTCCGCGGCGAACTCCTCCCTGGCGTCGACCACCTCGGCGGCGACCGCGCCACAGGCCAGCGCACGCTGGCGGATGACCTCCATGTCCTCGCCGCCCTGGCCGACGTCGATCGCGACGGCGACCACCTCGGCACCGGTCTGTTCGGCGATCCAGCCGATCGCCACGGAGGTGTCCAGCCCGCCGGAGTAGGCCAGGACGACGCGCTCTGTCACGGTATGTTCCCTTCGGTCGGATCGTGCTCTGACTGGCTCCACGCGAGGAGCTTGCCGGCCAGCGCCCGGCCGGCCGATGAGACGTCGTCGGCCTCCCTGGCGACGACGAGGATCGTGTCGTCGCCGGCGATCGTGCCGACGATGTCGGGCAGGCCGGAGCGGTCGAACGCGCTGGCGAGGAACTGCGCGGCACCCGGCGGAGTCCGCAGGACCACCAGGTTGCCGCTGTAGTCGGCGCCCGTGAGCAGCTCACGCAGCAGGCGTACCAGCCGGGCCGGCGCCTGCTCGGCCGGGCGCAGCACCGGGTTGCCGTCCTCCGGGATGTAGTACACGGCTGGTACGCCGTCGGTCCCGCGCACCTTGACCGCGCCCAGCTCCTCCAGGTCGCGCGAGAGCGTTGCCTGGGTGACCTGGATGCCGGCGCCGGCGAGCAGGTCGGCCAGCTCGGTCTGGGACCGGACCGGCTGCTCGCGGATGGTCTCGACGATGCGGGCATGCCGTGCCGCCTTGCTCACCGAAGTCACGCTGGAACCCCGAGCAGCCAGGTCAGCAGGGCCTTCTGGGCGTGGAGCCGGTTCTCGGCCTCGTCCCAGGCGGCGCTGGCCGGGCCGTCGAGCACCTCGTCGGTGATCTCCTCGCCGCGATGCGCCGGCAGGCAGTGCAGCACGATCGCGTGCGGCTTGGCGCCGGCCAGCAGGGCGGCGTTGACCTGGAACGGCTGGAACGGGGTGACCCGGTCCAGGCCGTTGGCCTCCTGCCCCATGGACATCCAGGTGTCGGTGGCGACGACGTCGGCGCCGTGCACTGCCGCCTTGGCGTCGTCGAACATCTCGACGGATCCCTCGGTGCTGGCCGCGATCTCGCGGGCCCGGGCGATGACCGCCGGGTCCGGGTCGAACCCGGCCGGGCCGGCCAGCCGTACGTGCATGCCGGCGGTCGCGCCGCCCAGCGCGTACGAGTGGGCCATGTTGTTCGCGGTGTCACCGAGATAGGCCAGGGTCCGCCGGGCGCACCCGCCCAGCCGCTCGGTGATAGTGAGCAGGTCGGCGAGCACCTGGCAGGGGTGGAAGCCGTCGGTCAGCGCGTTGACCACCGGTATCCGCGACGCGGCGGCGAGCTCGGCCAGCCGGGCGTCGGCGCTGGACCGGATGACGATGGCGCTGACGTAGCGCGAAAGTACGCGCGCCGCATCGGCGATCGTCTCGCCCCGCCCGAAGTGCGTGGCCTGGCTGTCGATCACGACGGGATGACCGCCGAGCTCGGCGATGCCCACGTCGAAGGAGACCCGGGTGCGCAGCGACGGCTTCTCGAAGATGACCGCCACCGACAGCGGGCCGGCGAGCGGCCGGTACCGGAACCGGTCGGCCTTCATGGTCACCGCGAGGTCGAGGACCTCCGCCTGGTCGACCGGGCTCAGGTCGTCGTCGCGCAGGAAGTGTCGGGTCATCTGGTGCTCCCGGTGGGCGCAGTCGTGGCAGATCCGGCTTTGCCTGGCCCGGGTCCGACTGGACCGGGTTCGGTGGCGGCGTCAAGGGCGGCCGGCAGCGCGGCCAGGAAGGCCTCGACCTGCTCGGCGGTCACGATCAGGGGCGGCGCCAGGCGTACCACGTCTGGTGCCACGGCGTTGGTCAGGAAGCCCGCCTGCTGCATGAGGCCGGTGACCGCCGCCGCGCCGGGCCCGCGCAGGACGATGCCCAGGAGCAGACCGGCGCCGCGTACTCCGGCGACGAACGGGTGGCCCAGACCTTCGATGCCGGCGCGCAGCAGCTCGCCGACCCGCTTGGCGTGGTCGAGCAGGCCCTCGGCCTCGATCGTGTCCAGCACCGCGAGAGCGGCGGCGCAGCACACCGGGTTGCCGCCGAACGTGCTGCCGTGGCTGCCAGGTCCGAGCAGGGTGGCCGCGTCGCCGAACGCGACGCAGGCGCTGAGCGGCAGGCCGCCGCCGAGCCCCTTGGCGAGCGTGACCACATCTGGCTCGATGCCTTCCGCCTGGTGGGCGAACCAGTGCCCGGTGCGGCCGATGCCGGTCTGTACCTCGTCCAGCGCCAGCAACGCGCCGTGCTCGTCGGCCACGGCGCGGGCCGCGGCGAGGTAGCCCGGCGGTGGTACCACGACACCCGCCTCGCCCTGGATCGGCTCCAGGATCACCATCGCGGTCTCCCGGCTGACCGCACGGGCCAGCGCCGCCGGGTCGCCGTACGGCACGTGTGTCACCGAGCCGGGCAACGGCCGGAACGGGTCGGCCTTCGTGGGCTGCCCGGTCAACGCCAGCGCGCCCATCGTCCGGCCGTGGAACCCTCCTGACGCGGCCACCACGTGGGTACGCCCGGTGCGCCGGGACAGCTTGAACGCCGCCTCGTTGGCCTCCGCACCGGAGTTGGCGAAGAACACCGCCCCCTGCCGGCGGGCCAGCCCGAGCAGCCGCTCGGCGAGCGCCACCGCCGGCGGCGAGGCGTACAGGTTGGAAACGTGGCCGAGCGTGGCCACCTGTGCGGTGACCGCCGCCACGACGGCCGGGTGCGCATGGCCGAGCGCGTTCACCGCGAGCCCGGCCAGGAAGTCCACATAGGACTGTCCAGCCTCGTCGACCACGACAGCGCCCTCGCCGCGTACGAGCGCCAGCGGCGGGGTCCCGTAGGTGTTCATCACCGCGCCGGGCCAGCGCTCGATCAGCGTGCTCATGTCGTCCCACCTTCCGTGGTCGCGCACCCCGGGCTACCGGGCCCGCAGACCATGGTTCCGAACCCCTCGGAGGTAAAGACCTCCAGCAGGATCGAGTGCGGCACCCGGCCGTCCACCACGTGAGCGTCGGGCACGCCGCCGCGCACCGCCCGCAGGCACGCCTCCATCTTCGGTAGCATGCCCGAGCTCAGCCGCGGCAGCAGCTCCGCCAGGTCGTCCGCGGTGAGCCTGGAGACCAGGCTCTCCGGGTCGGGCCAGTTGGCGTACAGGCCCTCGACGTCGGTGAGCACGACGAGCTTGCGCGCCCGCAGCGCGACCGCGAGCGCGCCGGCGGCAGTGTCGGCGTTGAGGTTGTGCACCACGCCGGCGGCGTCGGGCGCGACCGTGGAGATGACCGGTATCCGGCCGGCCGAGATGAGGTCGGTGACCGCGGCGGCGTTCACGGCCGCCACGTCGCCGACGAGCCCGACGTCGACCGGTTCACCGTCCACGATGGCCGGTCGCCGCACCGCCGTGAAGAGCCGGGCGTCCTCGCCGGACATGCCCACCGCGTACGGGCCGTACTCGTTGATCAGCCCGACGAGCTCGCGGCCGACCTGACCGACCAGGACCATCCGCACCACGTCGACCGACTCCGGCGTGGTGATCCGCAGGCCGCCCTGGAACTGCGACGGTATGCCCAGCCGGGTCAGCATCGCCGTGATCTGCGGGCCGCCGCCGTGCACGACGACCGGCTTGATGCCGACGTGCCGGAGGAACACCATGTCGGCCGCGAAGGCGCGCTTGAGCTCCGGGTCGACCATCGCGTTGCCGCCGTACTTGACCACGACCGTCGCGCCGTGGAAGCGCGCCAGCCACGGCAGCGCCTCGATGAGCGTGTTCGCCTTCCCCAGCGCGATCCCCAGATCCCGGGCCCGACTCGTGGCCGTAGAGCTCATGTCGCCGCCTCGCTGCGCTCGTCGACGCCATGAGGCACCATCGCGCTGAGCCTGCTGATTCGCTCGCTGCGCTCGCTCATGTCGCCGCCTCGCTGCGCTCGCTCATGTCGAGTACGCCGAGTTCTCGTGGACGTACGCCAGCGACAGGTCGTTGGTCCATACGGTCGCCGCTGCCGATCCGGCGTGCAGGTCGACCGCCACATGCACCGCGCGGCCGGACAGGTCCACTTTGGACCGGTCCTCGGCCGCCGCCCCGCCCCGGCAGACCCAGGTGCCGTTGAGCGCCACGTCGACGGCGTCCGGGGCGAAGGTGGCCGCCGTGGTGCCCACCGCGGCCAGCACCCGCCCCCAGTTCGGGTCGTTGCCGAAGAACGCGCACTTGACCAGGTTGTTGCGGGCAACCGCCCGGCCGACCTCCACCGCGTCGGCCTCATCAGCCGCGCCGGTCACGTCGATCGTGATGTCCTTTGTGGACCCTTCGGCGTCGGCGAGCAGCTGGCGGGCCAGGTCAAGGCAGGCGGTCGTCACCGCGTCCGCGAGCTCGGACGGCGACGGCGCGATCCCGGACGCGCCGCTGGCCAGCAGCAGCACCGTGTCGTTGGTCGACAGGCAGCCGTCGGAGTCGAGCCGCTCGAAGCTGACCCGGCACGCTTGCCGGAGCACGCCGTCCAATGTGGACGCATCCGCGACCCCGTCGGTGGTCAGCACGCACAGCATGGTGGCCAGCGCCGGCGCCAGCATCCCGGCACCCTTGGCCATGCCCCCGACGGTGAACCCGGCGCCGTGTACCACGGCGGTCTTCGGCCGGGTGTCGGTGGTCATGATGGCCTCGGCCGCGGCGGCGCCGCCGTCGCGGGCCAGCCCGCGTATCGCAGCGTCCACACCGGACAGCAGCTTCGGCAGCGCGAGCCGCTCCCCGATCAGCCCGGTGGAGCAGAGCGCGACGTCGCCCGCGCCCACTGGAAACCGGGTCGCGCCGGCGCTCAGCCGCGTCGCGGCGTGCTCGGCGGTCGCGTGCGCGTCCTGGAAGCCCTCCGCACCGGTGCAGGCGTTGGCTCCGCCGGAGTTGAGCACGACGGCCCGGACGATGCCGGCGCGCAGCACCTGCTGGCTCCACAGCACGGGAGCGGCCTTGACCCGGTTGGCGGTGAACAGCCCGGCGGCGGTCGCGTCCGGCCCGTCGTTGACCACGAGCGCCACGTCGGGCGCGCCGCCGGACTTCAGCCCCGCCGCCACACCGGCCGCCCGGAACCCCTTCGCCGCGGTAACGGTCATGCAATCGCCTCGCTCCGCTCGGCGACGAATGGTCCGGGCCGCAGGGCGAAGCCGCGCGGACCGGACTGTTCGCTGCATTCGCGGCGGACTGAGCCCATGATTCGCTCGCTGCGCTCGCTCATGGCGCCACGCCGTTCGTCGACAGGCCCGCGGTCTCCGGCAGGTCCAGCATCAGGTTGGCGCACTGCACGGCCTGCCCGGCCGCGCCCTTGCCGAGGTTGTCGATCGCGCTGAGGACCACGACCCGGCCGCCGTCACCGTCCACAGTGGCCTGCAGGTGGCAGGCGTTCGACCCCAGCGTCGCCGCGGTGTGCGGCCAGACCCCGTCGGGAAGCACGCGGACGAACGGCTCGTCCGCGTACACCTCCCGCAGGGCGGCGACGGCGGACCCGCCGGAGGACGGCACGGCGGTCACCGTGGCGAGGATGCCGCGCGGCATCGGCGCCAGCATGGGGGTAAACGACAGGCTCCGCGCCCCGGTCGCCTGCTTGATCTCCGGCACGTGCTGGTGCGCGCCCACCCGGTAGGCGGACACGTCGCCCATGACCTCGCTCGCGAGCAGGTGCGCCTTGGCGGTCCGGCCGGCGCCCGACGTGCCCGAGGCGGCCACGACCACGATGTCGTCGGGCGTCGCCACATCGTGGCCCAGCAACGGGGCCAGCGCCAGCACCACCGCGGTCGCGTAGCACCCCGGCGCCGCGACCCGGCTCGCGGCCGCGATCGCCGCGCGTTGGCTCGGCAGCTCGGGCAGGCCGTAGGTCCAGGCGCCGGCGTGCGGGCCGGCGTAGTAGCGCGCCCACGCTTGCGGGTCGGTCAGCCGGTGGTCGGCGCCCAGGTCGACCACCTTCACCGCCGCGGGCAGCGCCGCCGCGACGGCGGCCGACTCCCCGTGCGGCAGGGCAAGGAACACCAGGTCCGCATCTGCCAGCGCCGCCGGTTCGGTCGCCCCGAACACGCGGTCACCCAACGAGACCAGGTGCGGGTGTACGTCCGACAGCCGCGCACCCGCGTGGCCATGAGCCGTGACGGCGGCCAGCTCCAGGTAGGGGTGACCGTCGATCAGCCGGAGCAGCTCACCACCGGCGTACCCGCTGCCGCCCGCGATGGCAACCCGGATGCCCATACGATAGACTGTATCAACATACAGCGCCGCGATGCAACGTCAGGCGCTCACATCCACGTTGTCCAATGCCCTGGCGAGCTGGGCCCGGTTGCGTACGCCCAACCGCCGGTACAGCCGGGTGAGGTTGGCCTCGACCGCCTTGATGGACAGGAACAGCGACCGGGCGATCTCGCGGTTGGTGGCGCCCGCCCGCACCAGCTCGACGATGCGCCGCTCGGTCTCTGACAGCCCGGCCCCCCGGCCGCCGTCGAGCCGGGCGAGGTCGGCGGCCGCCGCGTCACGCCACGGCAGCGCCTCCGCCTCGGTGTAGCGGCGCAGCGCCTCGGCCAGCGCCGCCCGCGCCGCGCCCCGCCGGTGGGCGCGCCGCTCCAGGCTGCCCAACACATGCCAGGCCCGCGCGATCTCCAGCGGGTACGGGTGATCGGCCCACCGGTTCAACGCCTGGGTCAGGGTCTCGACCCCGTCGCGGGGCTCGCCGGTGGCCGCGCGGATCAGCGCCTCGGCCCGGGCCAGGCTGAGCAGGACGGTGTGCCGTCCCAGCCGCTCGGCCGACGCGCGCACCTCGGCATGCACCTCCATCGCCTCGTTGCGGGCCCCGGCGCCGACCAGCGCCTCGATGTAGTCGCCATGCCAGAGCAGGACGCCGGGATCGACCCGACCGAGCCGCTGCTCGAGGGTGTACGCCCGCCGCATCTGGTCGGCCGCGGCCGCCGGGTCGCCGTGCAGCAGGTGCACCAGGCCCCGGGCGACGTACGCGATCCGCAGCCAGTCCTCGTCGCCGGCCGCCACGCACGCGGCGACGGCTTGTTCGGCATAGCTGGCCGCACGGTCGAGGCTGCCGCAGTGGACCTCGGTAAAGCCGGCCGCCACCAGCCCCGGCCCGGGCGTCATCTCCACGTCGGCGAACAACCGGGCGCAGGAGCGCGCCGCTGCGAGCGCCTCCGGGCAGCGGCCGGCCCGCGTGTAGACGGCCGCCACGGAGATCAGCACGCCGGCAAGGTCGCGTACCGTGCCGGACCGCTCCAGCGCGACCCGCAGCGCCTCGATGCGGCGGACCGCCTCGTCGACGTCGCCGCGGAACAGGCGCGCCATCGCGGCCATCTGCCGGGCGCCGACCACGGTCGTGGTCAGTGGCAGGCCGCGGGCCAGCTCGCCGGCGCGCTCCAGGAGCTCGTCACCCTCGCGGCCGTCGACGATGGTCCCCCGCCAGCTCACCACCTCGACGAGGCGCTCGGTGTCGCCGGACTGCTCCGCCGCCTCCTCGGCTCGCTTGAGCTCGGCCAGCGTCGACTCGGTGTCGCCGTCGTAGTACGCCTTGTACGACCGGTACAGCCGCACCTTCGCCAGCAGGTCCGGAGCCTCGACGGCGTCGCAGAACGCCGCGTCGAGCAGCGGCCCGACACCCGACCAGTCCTGGCCGGCCAGGTCGACCAGCAGCAGCCGGGCGCCGACCCGGGTACGCCGGTCGGCCGCGTCGCGCAGCGCCGCCACGGCGTGCCGCTGGGCGTCGGTCGGTGAACCGGCGGCGTAGGCGTACTCGGCGGCGGTCAGCCGCCGCACGGCGGCCACCCCAGGTGTGCTGGCCGGGGTCCGTTCAGCAGCCAGCACGGCCAGGTCGGCCGCGGTGGCCGGAGCGCCACGCAGGCGCGCCACCGAAGCGGCCTCGGCGAGGGTCTCGGCCAGCTCCTCGTCGGGTTCGGGCCGGGCGTGGGCGAAGTGGCGGGCTCGTTCCACCGGGTCGGTCACGGCCGCGCCGAGCAGCTCATGGGCGGCGCGCCGGGCGGACGGCTCGGCATCGGCGTACACCATCTCGCGCAGCAGCGGATGGCTGAAGCGCACAGCGCCGTCGGCCTCGACCGCGACGACGCTTGCGCGCGCCGCGACGGTGAGCCCGTCGGCCCCGGACCCGGCCGCCCCGTTACCGGCGGCCCGCTCCCCGGCCTTCTCGTCGTGCACGCCGCACCGGGCCAGCAGCGCGCGGGTCGGTCGCGCGGTCGCCGCCGCCACCAGCAACGCCCACCGGCTGTCGGCGGGCAGGCTCGCGATGCGGGCCGCGAGCAGGCTACGCAGCCGGTCGGGTACGGGCAGCGGCTCGGTCGGCGACAGGGACTCGCCCCGCTCCTCCAGCGCCCGTCCGAGCTCGACGGCGAAAAGCGGGTTACCGCCGCTCGCCGCGTACAGCCGGTGCAGCCTCCCGCGCGGCACGGCGGCGCCGAAGCGGGCATGCAGCAGATCGGCGACGTCGGACTCGGGCAGCGGCGGGACGGCGAGCTCGGTGGCCGGCACCGGGCAGAGGTCCATCCGGACCGGCGTGGCACCGTCGGCGACCCGCTCGGCGGCCAGCACCCGGACCGGCACGCCCTCCAGCCGCCGCGCCACGAACCGCAGCACGCCCTGGCTCGGCTCGTCCAGCCACTGAACGTCGTCGATGACCAGCAGCACCGGCCGGCGGGCGGCCAACCCGCGCAGCAGCTCCAGCACCGCTAAACGCACCGCCAGCTGGTCGTGCGGGGTGGCCGGCAACGCGCTGCGCAGCAGGGCTCCGTCGAGCGCCGCGCGGAGGTGGGCCGGCAACATCGGCGCGTGCTCGTCGAGGATCGCGCCGAAGAGGTCGACCAGCGCCAGGTACGGCAGCTCGGCCTCAGCCTCGGCCGCGGCGGCCCGGCGGACCAGCGCCGGCCCGGGATCGCTGGCGATGGCCTCGAGCAGCGTCGACTTGCCGATCCCGGCCGGGCCGTAGAACAGCACGCTGCCGCCGGCAGCGAGGCTGGCCCGGGCGCGTGCCAGCAGCTCACCACGACCGACTGGGGACGGCCGGGAGTTCACCACGAAGCGAGTCTGCCTCGCTTATTGGCTGACGGCGAGACCGGGGTGCGCTTTTTTGTTTCGAGCCGCGACTCCTCTGTTACGGCTTGACACGTCGGCCGGCGCGCCACACGCCCGTGATCCGCGCCGGGTCGGCCAGCACGGCGAGGTCCGCCAAGGGATCGGCGTCAAGCGTCAGCACGTCGGCGTCGTACCCGGCAAGCAGCTGACCCGACCGCGGAGCCTGCGGGCCGAGGGTGGCGGGGCCGGTGGCGGTGGCCGCCTCGATCGCAGCGAGTGACGGATATCCGACTTTCCCGAGCAAGGGCAGCTCACGCCCGTTGCGACCCCAGGAGCAGGGCAGCTCACGCCCTGTCACCGCGAGGTCAGTGCCCATGGCCACGGTCACCCCGGCCTCGTAGGCCAGGGTCATCGCGGCGGCGTGACGCTCCGCGATGGCCTCCAGCTTGACCATGGCGTACGCCGGGACCGCCCGGCTGTCGAGGATCTCCTGGACGATCGTGCGGGTGGTCACCAGGATCGCGCCGCTTTCCCGCATCGCCACCGCCGCCTCCTCGTCGAGGAAGGTGCCGTGCTCGATCGTGCGTACGCCCGCGGCCAGCGCCGCCATGATGCCCGGCTTGCCGTGGCAGTGCGCCGCGACGACGCGCTCGGCCATGCCGGCGACCTCGACCACGGCCTTAAGCTCGTCGACGGTGAACTGCTGGTGGATCGGGTGGTCCACCTCCGACATGACGCCACCCGAGGCGCAGACCTTGATGACCTTGGCATTGCGCCGCAGCTGTTCCCGGACCGCCTTGGCGCACTCGGCGGGCCCGTCCGCCAGGCGCAGCTCACCGCGGACGTCGTGCATCCACGGTAGCGGGTACCCGTGCAGGTCCCCGTGACCGCCGGTGGTGGAGATCACCGCGCCGGCGGCGTAGATCGACGGCCCTTCGAGCACCCCTTCGTCGACCGCCCGGGCAAGGTAGATGCCCAACCCACCGGTCTCGCGGACGCTGGTGATCCCGGCGTCGAGCGCCGCGCGCAGGTCAGCGGTCGCCCGAGCGGCCCGCAGCGGCGCCGGCACCTGCGGCAGGAGGGCCAGGTCCATGGACCGTACGCCGAGGAGGTGGGCGTGGCAGTCCCACATGCCCGGCATGACGGCATGCGCCGTGACGACGCTCGCCCCGGGCGTCTCGGGCGCCGACGCCGCGGGTCCGGCGTAGGCGATCGTGACGCCGTCGAGGACGACGACCGCGTCGGGGACCGGTTCGCCCCGCCCCGGGATCATCAGGTCCGCCTCGATGCGTTGCATGTACGCAGCTAAGCCGATTCAGCGCGGCCCACGGAACCCCCGCCCGACCCTACGGCGGCCGGCACGCCCGTCAGCCGCCGCCGGTCACCCGCCGCGCCGGTCAGCCGCCGCGCAGCGTCGCGCCGACCCGTTGCGCCGCCACGGCGACCGCCGCGTCCCTGGCCGCCACCGCCTCCTCCACCGTCAACGTCCGGTCCGGTGCCCGGAACGTCAGCTTGTACGCCAGTGACTTGCGCCCGGCGCCGAGCTGCTCGCCCGCGTAGACGTCGAACAGGCGCACCGACTCCAGCAGCGCGCCGGCGCCGTCGGCCAGCGCCGCCTGCACCTCGGCGGCCGGCGTACGTTCCGGCACGACCAGCGCGACGTCGATCAGGGCGGGCGGGAACGTCGAGATCGCCGGCGCCTGGGCCACGCCCGGCAGGGGAAGCGCGTCGAGGGTCAGCTCCATGGCGCAGGTGCGCTTGGGCAGGTCCAGCGCGGCGCACACGGCCGGGTGCAGCTCGCCGGCGTGGCCCACGACGGCGCCGTCGACCAGGATCTCGGCACACCGGCCGGGGTGCCACGGCGCGAGGCTGCCGGCCCGGACCGTGACGCTGGTGCCGGCCGCGGCGGCCGCGATCCGGGCCGCCTGGATGGCGTCGGACCATTCCGCCGGGCGCCCGCCACCCCACCAGCTGCCCGGCTCGACCTCGCCGGCCAGCACCGCGGCGACGTGCCACGGCTGGTGCGGCACGAGCTTGAGCGCCACCGCGATGTCCACATCGGACGGCCGGCGGTCGACCGGCAGCGCCGGAGCCGGCCCAGCCGCGGAGGCGGGGTGGAAGACCAGGCCGATCTCGTACAGCGCGACGTCGCGCAGGCCCCGGCCGAGGTTGCGGCGCAGCGTGGCCAGCAGGGGCGGGAGCAGGGTGGTGCGCAGCGCCGGCTCCTCCTCCGACAGCGGGTTGCGCAGCCGCACGGTACGCCGCCGGGGGTCGTCGGCCGGGATGCCCAGGGCGTCCAGTGTGGACACCCCGACGAACGGGTAGCTGAGCACCTCGACGTACCCGCTCTCGGCCAGCGCCCGGCCGACGGAGCGGCGCCGCCGCTGCTCGGGGGTCAGACCGCCGCCGGCCGGGGCACCGGGTAGCACGCTCGGCACCCGGTCGTACCCGTCGAGCCGGATCACCTCCTCGACCAGGTCGGCCGGGTCGGTAAGGTCCGGGCGCCAGGTCGGCGGCGTGACGTCGAGCCCGTCCGCGGTGGCGACGACGGCGCAGCCGATGGACTCGAGGATCTCCACGACCCGCGACGGCGGGTACTCCACACCGGCGGTACGCCCCGGCAGGTCGGCCGCGATGGTGATCGGCTCGCGAGGGTTGACATGGCTGATGTCGAGCACGGCCGGATCGACCTCGCCGCCGGCGTACTCGGTCAGGAGGGCCACCGCGCGCTCCAGGGCGACCGGGGGCAGCGCCGGGTCCACGCCCCGCTCGAAGCGCTTGCTCGCCTCGCTGGGCAGCCGGTGCCGGCGGGCGGAGCGGGCCACGGTGACCGGGTCCCAGTGCGCCGCCTCGAACAGCAGGTCCACTGTGGACGGCGAGATCTCGGTGGTGGCGCCGCCCATGATGGCGGCGAGCGAGATGACCCCGGAGTCATCCGTGATAACCAGGTCCTCGGGGTCCAGCGCCCGGTCCACACCGTCCAATGTGGTCAGCCGCTCCCCCGGCCGGGCCCGCCGGACGACCAGCTCCCCGCGCAGGGCGGCCAGGTTGAAGGCGTGCATCGGCTGGCCGAGGTCGAGCATGACGTAGTTGGAGACGTCCACCGCGAGGGAGATGGAGCGTACGCCGGCGCCCGCCAGGCGCCGTTGCAGCCACGCGGGGCTGGGGGCGTTCGGGTCGATGCCGCGCACCACCCGCCCGGCGAACCGGTCACAGCCGACGGTGTCCTCGACCCGCACCGGGTAGGCGGGCCGCGCGGTCGGACCGGGCGCCGGGACCAGACCCCGGTCGTGGAACGGTACGCCCAGCGAGTGCGACAGCTCGCGCGCGATGCCGCGGACCGCGAAGCAGTACCCGCGGTCCGGCGTGACGGCCAGCTCCACCACAATGTCGTCGAGCCCGACGACCGGCCGCGCGTCGGCGCCCACCGGAGCGTCCGCCGGCAGCACCATGATCCCGCCGTGGTCGTCGCCCAGCGCCAGCTCGCGGGCTGAGCAGATCATGCCGTCGGAGACGCGGCCGTACGTGCGGCGTGCGGTGATCTCGAAGCCACCGGGCAACACGGTGCCGGGCAGGGCCACGACAACCGCGTCCCCGACCGAGAAGTTCGCGGCCCCGCAGATGATCCCGCGCGGCGCCGCCTCGCCGACCTCCACCTGGCAGTACCGGATCGGCTTCTTGGTGCCGGCCACCTCCTCGATGGCCAGCACCCGGCCGACCACGAGCGGCCCGGCGACAGTGGTGCGCAGGTCGGCGATCGACTCCACCTCTAGGCCGACGCGCACCAGTGCGGCGTCCAGCTCCTCGGCGCTCAGGTCGGCCGGGAGCTCGACGTACTCCCGCAGCCAGGACAGCGATACGCGCACCTCAGACCTCCATCCCGAACGCGCAGGTGAACCGGGTGTCGCCCTCGACCATGTCGCGCATGTCCGTCACCCCGTGGCGGAACATGAGCGTGCGCTCGATGCCCATGCCGAAGGCGAACCCGGAGTACTCGTCGGGATCGATGCCGCAGGCCCGCAGCACCCGTGGGTTGACCATGCCGCAGCCGCCCCACTCGATCCAGCGCGGCCCGTCCCGGTGCTGCGGGAACCACAGGTCCATCTCGGCCGAAGGTTCGGTGAACGGGAAGTACGACGGCCGCAGCCGCGTCTTCGCCTCCGGCCCGAACATGGCCCGCGCGAAGTGGTCCAGCGTGCCCCTCAGGTGCGCCATCGTGATGCCGCGGTCGACGACAAGGCCTTCGACCTGGTGGAACACCGGCGTGTGGGTCGCGTCCAGCTCGTCGGTGCGGTACACGCGCCCGGGGCAGATGATGTAGATCGGCGGCCGGCGGTTGAGCATGACCCGCGCCTGGACCGGCGACGTATGGGTACGCAGCACCAGATCAGGCTGGTCGACGTAGAAGGTGTCCATCATGGTGCGCGACGGATGGTCGGGTGCGATGTTCAGCGCGTCGAAGTTGAACCATTCGAGCTCGACCTCGGGCCCCTCGGCGATCTCGTAGCCCATGCCGACGAACAGGTCGCCGATGCGCTCCATCAGCGTGGTCAGCGGGTGCCGGGCGCCCCGGGGACGCCGGTCGGTGGGCAGCGTGACGTCGACGGTCTCCTCGGCGAGCACCCGCAGGGCCTGGTCGGCCGTGAGCTCGGCGTGGCGGGCGCCGTACGCCGCCTGGATCGCCGCGCGCGCCTCGTTGACGCGCCTGCCGGCCTCGGCCTTCGCGGCCGGCGGCAGCGCACCGATCTCGCGGCGGGCCAGCGACACCGGGGCGCGGTCGCCGAGATGCAGCGGCCGGACGGCGGCCAGCGCATCGAGGTCGCCGGCGGCGGCGAAGGCCTTCTCCGCGCTGGTGACGGCGTCGTCGAGCGCCGCCGGATCGAGGACGGCAGCCCGTTTGGGATCGTAGTCAGCCATGAGTCTCTTCCCAGGAGGACAACCGGACAGAGTCTAGGGGTGCGCGGCTGCGCCGCTGCCCGCCGGTGTCCTGGAAGAGAGCGCGAAGATCAGCCTCGCCGCCCGCCGCCACCGGCGGGCTCGGTAAACATGCTCCTCATTGCGAGGGCTCCTTCGATCGGTGCGCGCTGGCTGAAGCGTACAGGCAGATGGCCGCGGCGGCAGCCAGGTTCAGGCTCTCGGCCCGGCCGTGGATCGGTACCCGGACCCGGAGGTCGGCCTCGGCGGCCGCCGAAGCCGGCAACCCGTGCGCCTCGGAGCCGAACAGCCAGGCCGTGGCGGCGCCGAGCCCGGGCAGGTCCGCCAGGCACGCCTCGCCGCGCGGGTCGGCGGCGAGCACCCGCAGCCCAGCCGCCCGGAGGGCGTCCACCGGCACCTCCGGGGCGCGGACCAGGTCGACATGGAACAGGCTGCCGGCTGATGCCCGTACACATTTGCCGTTGTACGGGTCGACGGCCTCGCCCGCGAAGATCACCGCGCCGGCTCCGGCCGCGTCGGCGGTGCGCAGCACCGTGCCGGCGTTGCCCGGGTCGCGGATGCCGGCGAGCACGGCGACCAGGCGCGGCCGCCCCGCCAGCGCAACAGAGAGATCGACGTCGACGTGCCGGCAGACCGCGACCAGACCCTGCGGGTGTACCGTCTCCGCGAGCGAGGCCAGGGCCTCGTCGGTGACGAGCGACGCACCGGCGGTGAGCTCGGGATAGCGGTCCACCGCTTCGGCCGTGGCGAACACCTCGACCGCGGCGCCCGGCACGGCCAGCGCCTCACGTACCGCCTGCGGGCCCTCGGCGAGGAACCGGCGGGTGGCGTCACGGTCGCGGCGGCGGTGCAGCCGCCGGGCAGCGACGACCCGGGGTGTCCGCGTGGTAAACACCCCGGGTCGACTGCCAGGACCGGTCAGCAGGACCGGTCAGAGCGTTGCGGTGGCGACGGCCTTGCGCGCCACCTCGACCAGGCCGGCGAACGCCTTGTCGTCGGTCACGGCGAGATCGGCCAGGATCTTACGGTCGACCTCGATGCCGGCCAGCTTGAGGCCCTGGATCAGCCGGTTGTACGTCATGCCGTTGGCCCGTGCCGCGGCGTTGATCCGCGTGATCCACAGCTGCCGGAAGTCACCCTTGCGATCCCGGCGGTCCCGGTAGGCGTACTGCAGCGAGTGGAGCATCTGCTCCTTCGCCTTGCGGTAGAGGCGCGAGCGCTGACCCCGGTAGCCGCTTGCGGACTCCAGGATGGTCCGGCGCTTCTTCTGGGCGTTGACCGCCCGCCTAACGCGTGCCACGGTTTGTACTCCTCAATACCCCGCGCAAACCGGCCCGCGGACGGGCCGGTCACGATTGTCTGTCGTCTGTTGTGGCTCGCCTCAGCGGCCCAGCAGCTTCCTGATCCGCTTGACGTCGGCCTTGGCGACCTCTACAAGGCCGGTCATCCGCCGGGTCACGTGCGAGGACTTGCCCTCCAGCCGGTGCCGTTTGCCAGCCTGCGCGGCAACGATCTTGCCCCCGCCGGTGAGCCGGGCCCGTTTGCCCATGCCGGTGTGGCTCTTCATCTTCGGCATCTCGCGTTGCTTCTCCGTCCTAGGTCCGGTCGGGTGGCCACCGTCGGGCCGGCCACGACCGGGCGGCTACTGGTCGCTCGAACCCCGGTCCACCGTTGCCGCGGCGGGCACCGCTGCGGGTCGCTGCGCCGCGTTGGCGCCGTCGGCCTGCTCCCGCGTGGAGGTGCGGGCCGCGGTCGCGGCCGCCTTGGTGGACCGGTGCGGAGCGATCACCATGATCATGTTACGGCCGTCCTGCTTCGGCGCGGCTTCCACAAAACCCAGCTCCGCAACCTCTTCGGAGAGCCGGCGCAGGAGCCGGAACCCCAGCTCCGGACGGCTCTGCTCGCGACCGCGGAACATGATCGTCACCTTGACCTTGTTACCGGCCTTGAGGAACCGCAGGATGTGACCCTTCTTGGTCTCGTAGTCGTGCGGGTCGATCTTCGGCCGGAGCTTCATCTCCTTGTTGACTGTCTGCTGCTGGTTGCGCCGGGCTTCCCGCGCCTTGAGTGCGCTCTCGTACTTGTACTTGCCGAAGTCCATGAGCTTGCACACCGGCGGGCGCGCCATGGGCGCAACCTCGACCAGGTCCAGATCCACGTCCGCCGCCAGCTGAAGAGCTCGCTCCAGTGGGACGATGCCCACCTGCTCGCCCTCTGGGCCGACCAACCGGACTTCGCGCGCCCGGATCTGCTCGTTGACGCGTGGTTCGACGCTGATGTGGCCTCCTCGAGTCCATTCCCCCGCGGCGGTCGCTACCGCGGCCTTCGGTATCCGGCCCCGCAGCCGTTGCCGCCGGGCCGCCGCTCAAAGCGAAGGCCCCGGCTCATGCCGGGGCCCCGCTCGACCGGTCAGGGGCGGGGTGCTCGGAGCACACCGCTACACCGAAGCCTGCCGGCTCGGCTGACCGGACCCGGCTACCTCGTCAGCGGCACGGGTGGGAGCGGGACGCTCCGCTTTGATCACCGCCGCCGGTCATGGTCACGGCCGGTGACGGTGTGGTCGACCGGAGAAGTGTATCACGATTGGTCCGCCGATCCGCTGATCTCTCCGCGGTGCGCCGCCAGGAGTGTACGCAGGCCGCGTACCGCCTCGACGGCGTACTCCTTGTCGGCGGCCTGTACCGCCATCACCGCGACCACGTCGTCGTCCTCCAGGTCGAGCGTTGCCCAGGGGGCGCCCCGGTTGAACCGGACCGCCCGGACGACGCCCCACGGCAGGTCGTAGGAGCCGATCACGTTGCGTACCCGGATCCCGCGGGAGTCGGCCTCTACCCGTGGGCGGGTGAACAGCAGGATGGCCAGCGCGCCGAGCACGCCCAGCCCGACCATCGCGATCTGGTCACCGGCCTGGAACACCCCGCGCCCCTCGCCGGTAGGGCCGCGCAGCCCGGTGGCGACCAGGGCGAACACCGCGAGCACCGCCACCGCCGCGAGCCAGCACACCACGCGCGCCTTGCGCGGGCGGGCGCGTACCACCTCGGTAGCCACGCCAGCCACGCTACAACCGGCAGGCGTGGATGTCGGTGACCAGGATGGCTCGGGCGCCCAGGTCGTACAGCTCGTCCATGATGCGGTGCACCTCGGCGCGCGCCACCATGGCCTGCACCGCCACCCAGCCCTCCCGCTGCAACGGCGAGATCGTCGGCGACTCGATGCCCGGCGTGAGCGCGCACGCGTCGTCCAGCCATTCGGCGCGCACGTCGTAGGCGAGCATCACGTAGCGGCGGGCCACCAGGACGCCCTGGAGGCGGCGGATGAGCTGGGCGCTGCCCGGGCGCTCCGGCGCGCCGGCCCGGCGTACCAGGATGGCGGCGGACTCCAGGATTGGCTTGCCGACCGGCTCCAGACCCGCCTGGCGCAGCGTGGCACCGGTGGACACCACGTCGGCGATGACGTCGGCGACCCCTAAGCGAACCGCGTTCTCCACGGCACCGTCGAGCCGGATCACCTCGGTGGCGATGCCCTGCTCGGCGAGGTGCCGGGCGACGAGGACGGGGTACGCCGTCGCGATGCGCCGGCCAGTCAGGTCGCCGCCGGGGGGCAGGGCGTCGGGACGGGCCGCGAACCGGAACGTCGCCGCGCCGAAGCCCAGGTCGAGCAGCTCCTCGGCGCCACTGTCGCAGTCGAGGAGCAGGTCGCGACCGGTGATCCCCAGGTCGAGGTCGCCCGAGCCGACGTAGGTGGCGATGTCGCGCGGGCGCAGGTAGAAGAACTCGACGTCGTTGTCCACGTCGCGGCAGATCAGGTCCCGGTCGTCGGTGCGCTGGCGGTACCCCGCCTCGCGCAGCATCTCGGCGGCGGGACCGGACAGGGTTCCCTTGTTCGGTATGGCGATGCGCAGCATGTGCGCGCTCCTATCGGGGCTGGGGTCGGGCGGGGCCGGAGCTGGGGTGGGCGGCGGAGCTCACAGATGTCGGTACACGTCCTCCAGCTCCAGCCCGCTCGCCAGCATCAGCACCTGCGCCTGGTAGAGCAGCTGCGCGATCTCCTCGGCGGCCCGCTGCGGGCCCTCGTGCTCGGCCGCCATCCACGCCTCGGCGGCCTCCTCGACGACCTTCTTGCCGATCGCGTGCACGCCCCGGTCCAGGGCCGCCACGGTGCCGGAGCCGGGCGTACGCGCGGCCGCCTTCTCGCGCAGCTCGGCGAACAGCCCGTCGAAGGTCTTCACGCCGGCGATTGTCGCAGAGCTCATCGCACCGTGAACTCGTGGTCGTCGACGAACTGTTCGCTGCGATCGGTGGGCGACTCGATGAACGCCTCGGCCGTGTACTGCCCGGGGTCCACGGTGGTGAACGACACCTTCGCCGACGCGTAGTCGCCCAGCTTGACCGTCTGCGGTCCCAGCAGGACGCTGTCCGAGCGGATCCGCACCCGCACGGTGGCGCCCACCGCGACGCCCGAGACGTAGACGGTGAAGGTACGCCCGACCGTGGCGCCCTGTTGCGGGTCGATCAGCCAGACGGGCGCCCGGACGTCGGCCGCCCGGCCCCGGCGCACCACGCCACCCACGGCGGTGCCCCAGACCGACGTCCTGGGCTTGCCGTCGAAGAGCAGCCGTACTCCGGTCAGCTCGGGCCGCGCCGCGGTGGCGGTCCAGACCAGCTGCTGGATCGTCGCGTCCGCCACCTTCGGGTCCATGACCTCGTCGAGGTCGACGCCGGCGAGGTCGACCGTCACCGTGTCATCCTCGACCGCCACGCCGCGCACGGTCACCCGGCCGGGCCAGTGGCTGGTGTAGTCCGGGTCGAGGGCCGGGCGCTCCAGCATCTCGGTCAGCGCCGCCTTGGCCCGGCCGGCCGGTGACCCGTCGTTGGGTACGCCGGCGTGGAACTCCCGGTAGAGCAGCGGCCCGTTCCGCGTCGCGCCCAGGTAGTAGATCGCCAGGCTCCCCGGCGGTACCGCGATCGCCTCGTCGACGCTGACCAGGACCGACGGCGTCACCGGAGACCCGCCCGTGGCCAGCGGCGGGTTCGGCGCGCGGCCCCAAGGCAGGCTGCCGATCAGGATGACCACCGCCACGACGGCCGCGGTGGCGGTCAGCGCCACGCCCGCGCCGAAGGCCAGCGACACCTGCCGGGGCGGGGCGAGCAGCCGCCGCCAGCCCCGGCGGGCGGCCACCCGCCGCCGGATGACCGACAGCGCGTCGGCGGAGATCTCGACCCGCCCTGCTTCGGCTTCCAGGGCCCGCCGCAGGACCTCTTCTTCGGCGCTCATGACGCACGCTCCAAGCTCATGACGCACGCTCCAGCCTCATGACGCACGCTTCAATCTCTGGCGCAGCGCGGCCATGCCTCGCGCGGTGTGGCTCTTGACCGCACCCCGGCTCACGCCCATCACCTCGGCGATCTCGGCTTCGGACAGGTCAACGTAGTAGCGAAGGACCAGCGCCTCGCGCTGCCGGGTCGGCAGCGCACGTAACGCCGCCATGACGGTGGCGTGTTCGAGCAGGCCGAGCGCTCCGGCTTCGGCGCTGGGCGCGTCGTCGACCGGCCGCGCCGTCGCCGCGTACCGGTCGGCCACCACCCGGCGCCGCAGCGCCGACCTGGACCGGTTCACCACGCTCTGGCGCAGGTACGCCAGGGCCTTGTCGGGGTCGTGCAGCCGGCGCCAGTGCGTGTGCAGCGCGACGTACGAGTCCTGCACGATCTCCTCGGCCATCCCCGTGTCGCGCAGCAGCAGCGTGGCGAGGCGGACCAGCGGGCGGTAGTGCGCGGTGAAGAGCCGGGTCACGGCCTCGTCGGCAGCCCAAACCGCGGGGGCGGCGCGGTCGACCATCACCTCACCGCCCCACGGGTACGAGATCGCGTGGGGTGCCACGCCATACCGACGCGCGACCCCGCGCCCAGGTTTACATCGTGCGGCGCGAGGACCGCAGCTTGCGAGGACCGCAGTCGCAAGCCAAGCTACATCGTCCGCAACGCAAGGGCGGCGTCGAGCGCGGCGACAGTGGCCGACCAGCCCTTGTCCTCGGCCGAGTCGGGCAACCCCGCCCGGTCGAGCGCCTGCCCGACGTTGTCGACGGTCAGCACCCCGTGCGCCACCGGCCGCGACTCGTCCAGCGCCACCCGGGTCAGGCCCTCGGTGACCGCCTTGCAGACGTACTCGAAATGCGCGGTCTCCCCCCGGACGACCACGCCGAGGGCCACCACGGCGTCGCAGCGTCGCGCCAGCGCCTGCGCCAGCACCGGCAGCTCGACGGCCCCGGCCACCCGCGCGACGACGACCTCGGCAACGCCGCACGCCTTGGCCGCCGCCAGCGCTCGGTCGAGCAACACCTCGGTGACCTCCGCGTGCCACCGCGTGGCCACCACGCCCAGCCGGAGGCCGGCCGCATCCACAGTGGACAGCTCAGGTGCGCCGGAACCAGCCATCAGGCCAGACCCTCCAGACCCTCCAGCCCGTCGAGCAGGTGCCCCATCCGGTCCCGCTTGGTACGCAGGTAGCGCACGTTCTCCGGGTGGGGGCGTACGGGCAACGGCACCCGGCCGACCACGCGCAGCCCGTACCCTTCCAGCCCGGCTCGCTTGGCCGGGTTGTTGGTGAGCAGCCGCATCGTCTTGATGCCGAGGTCGGCGAGGATCTGGGCGCCCGTACCGTAGTCGCGCGCGTCGGCCGGTAGCCCCAGGTCCAGGTTGGCGTCGACGGTGTCCCGCCCCTGGTCCTGCAGCTGGTAGGCGCGCAGCTTGTGCATCAGCCCGATGCCGCGCCCCTCGTGCCCCCGCACGTAGAGCACCACGCCTCGGCCCTCCTCAGCGACGCGGGCCAGCGCCGCGCGCAGCTGCGGTCCGCAGTCGCAGCGCAGCGAGCCGAGCACGTCACCGGTCAGGCATTCCGAATGCACCCGGACCAGCACGTCATGCCCGTCGCCCAGGTCGCCGTAGACCAGCGCCACGTGCTCCCCACCGTCGAAGGCTGCCCGGTACCCCACAGCCCGGAAGACGCCGTGATCGGTCGGGATGCGCGCCTCGGCGACCCGGTCGACGCAGACCTCGGTGCGCCGGCGGTGCGCGATCAGGTCGGCGATCGAGATCAGCGACAGGTCGTGCAGCTCGGCGAACTTGACCAGGTCCGGCATCCGCATCATCGTGCCGTCGTCGTTGACCAGCTCGCACAGCGCGGCGAACGGCCGCAGCCCGGCCAGCTGCGCCAGGTCGACCGCGGCCTCGGTGTGACCGGCCCGCCGCAGCACGCCACCCGGGCGCGCCCGCAGCGGCACCACGTGCCCCGGGCGGGCCAGGTCGGCCGCGGTGGTCGACGGCGCGGCGAGCGTCCGGATCGTGTGCGCCCGATCGGCGGCCGAGATGCCGGTGCTGATCCCTTCCCGGGCGTCGACCGTCACCGTGTACGCGGTGCCGCGCCGGTCCTGGTTCGTGTGGTGCATCGGCGGCAGCTCCAGCCGGTCGCACTCCGCCTCGGTCATCGGTGCGCAGATGAACCCGGACGTGTGGCGAACCGTGAAGGCGAGCAGCTCCGGTGTCGCCTGCTGGGCGGCGAAGATCAGGTCGCCCTCGTTCTCCCGGTCGGCGTCGTCCACGACGATCACCGGCTTGCCGGCGGCGACGTCGGCGACCGCCTGCTCGATAGACGCGAACTCACTCATGCTCCGCTCCCAGGAGCCGTTCCACGTACTTGGCGATCACGTCGACCTCCAGGTTGACCGGATCTCCGACACCTTTGATCCCGAGCGTGGTCAGCGCCAGCGTGGTCGGGATCAGCCCCACCTCAAAGAAGCTGTCGCCGGCGGCCGTCACCGTGAGCGACACCCCGTCGACCGCGATCGAGCCCTTCTCCACCACGTAGCGGGCCAGGCTCGGCGGGAGCGAGAACCGCACGGTGTCCCACCCCTCGCCCGGCTGGCGGGCCACGATCGAGCCCACGCCGTCGACATGACCCTGCACCAGGTGGCCGCCGAGCCGGGTCGCCAGGGTCGCCGCGCGCTCCAGGTTGACCCGGTCGCCCGGGCGCAGGGCGCCAAGCGAGGACCGGTCCAGGGTCTCGCGCATCACGTCGGCCCTGAAGAGCTCGCCATCGGTGTCCACCACGGTCAGGCACACCCCGTTGACGGCGATCGACTCGCCCGGCCGGGCATCGGCGCACACCGTCTTGCCGGCGACCACCAGCCGCCCGGCCTCGATCGACTCGACCGTGCCCAGCTCCTCCACGATTCCGGTGAACACTCACACCTCCTTGACGACAACGGCGGTCAGCCGCAGGTCGGGTCCGACCCGGGCGACGTCGACCAGCTCCAGCTCGGTGGCGGCGTCGAGGCTCGCGATGCCGGCCGTGCCCAGGGCGGCGGCGCCGGCACCGAGCAGCTTGGGAGCCACGTACCCGATCACCTCGTCCACGAGCCCCGCGCCGAGGAACGCGCCGGCCAGGGTCGGACCTCCCTCGAGCAGGGCGTAGCGCACGTCCCGCGCGTAGAGCTTGGACATCAGCGCCGCCAGGTCCACCCGGCCGTCGGCACCCGCCCCGACCTCCGCGGCGGTGGCGATCCAGGTGGGTGCGGCGCCATCGCGCACGCGGGCGTGTTCCGGAGTACGCCCGGAGCTGTCCACCACGACCCGCAGCGGCTGCCGGGGCGGGCCCGGGTTACGGACGGTCAGCCGCGGGTCGTCGGCGAAGACCGTGCCGACGCCCGCGATGATCGCGTCGACCTGGGCGCGGAGCCGGTGCACGTCCGCCTGGGCGGCAGCCGAGGTGATCCATTGGCTCGTGCCGTCGGCGGCGGCCACCCGGCCGTCCAGCGTCGCCGCGTACTTCCACACCAGGTACGGCCGGCCCGTCCGCACCGCCCGCAGCCACGGGCCGGTGACGGCGCGCGCCTCGGTCGCCAGTACTCCCGCCTCGACCTCGACCCCGGCGGACTCCAGCGCCTCGATCCCGCCCGCGGCGGCCGGGTTGGGGTCGCGCAGCGCCACCACGACGCGGCGCACCCCCGCCTCGAGCAGCGCGCCCACGCACCGGCCGGTACGCCCGACGTGGTTGCAGGGTTCGAGGGTGACCACGGCGGTCCCGCCGGCAGCGGCCGAGCCGGCCGACTCCAGCGCCCGCACCTCGGCGTGCGGCCCGCCCGGCGGGGCGGTACGCCCCTCGCCGACGACCCGGCCGGCGGCATCGAGCAGCACGCATCCGACGCTGGGGTTGGGGCTGGTCTCGCCGAGCCCGGCGGCGGCGAGCGCGACGGCGCGGCGCATCGCCTCCTGCTCGGCCGGGCTGGCCATGCTCGCTCCCTCGTGCTGCGGTCGGCGCACGCGAGCGAGCGGAAGATCAGTCGGGCGGTGGCGGGGCGTGCCTGATAGGCACGGACCGCCACCAAGGTCCCGCGCCGACTCCCATCCGGACTTTCACCGTCGGCCCCGGGATTTCACCGGGTCCACCGTTCGACTGAGTCGACCGGGTCGCGGGCTTGTCGGCCGGTTGGCCGCATCACCGCCGGTTCGGACTTTCACCGAGCCCCGCCAGCGCGCGAGGTGGTACGCCCTTGAGTCTCGCACACCGAGCCGCATCGCGACCTGTGCGTAGCGACACACATCACGGCAAGCGCACGATCGGAGACGGGGTCGGCGCCGCGCGCGTCAGAGCGGCCCGGTGCGGCGGTCCACCGCCACGTACGAGCCCGGCTGGGTCTTGGCGACGGTCTTCATCTCCGAAGCCACGGCGACCACCTCCCGGGGGTCGCCGTAGCGACGCTGGTCGACCGACTGCGCCACGCCGATCGACAGGGTGACCAGGTTGGCGCGCTGGATCTCCCCGGTCCGCTTGGTCAGCTCCAGGTACCCCCGGGCCGCGTCCGCCGGGTCGTAGAGCCCGTCCGCGGCGGCCTCGAAGTCGACCACGGCCCGCTCGGTGAGCGGGCGTACCTGGCTGGGATGGCAGACCACGATGAAGTCGTCGCCGCCGATGTGGCCCAGGAACGCCGGCGGCAGCCCGACCGCGACCACCGCGCGGTGCAAGGACCGGGCCAGGGCGCAGATGAACTCGTCGCCCCGGGCGAAGCCGTACGCGTCGTTGACGCTCTTGAACCGGTCGATGTCAATGTGGCAGACCGCGTAGTCACTGCCGCCCCGGACCCGGTCGGCGATCTCGCGCAGGATGCGGGTGTTGCCCGGCAGCCCGGTCAGCGGCGAGATCTCCCGGTACTCCTGGTTGCGTCGCAATGTCGAGCGCACCCGCGCCACGAGCTCCAGCGTGTCGAACGGTTTGACCAGGTAGTCGTCGGCACCGGCGGTCAACCCGACCACCTTGTCGGCGGTCTGGCCGCGCGCGGTGAGCATGATGATGGGCATCGGCGCGGTGAGCGGGTTGGCGCGCAGCCGGCGGGTCAGCTCGATGCCGTCGATGTTGGGCATCATCAGGTCCACGATCGCCAGCGCCGGCTGGTGCTCCTGGATCAGCGCCAGCGCGGTCGCGCCGTCGTTGGCCACGATCACCTCGTAGCCCTGCAGCTTGAGGTTCATCTCGACGAACCGGGCGATGTCGGTGTCGTCGTCCGCGACGATGAGCAGCTCCGGCTTGCCCTTGTCGGGCGCCGGCACGCTCGGCTGCGTCGAGGATGCCGTCATTGCTGGTCAGCCCGTTCCGGTGACGCGCTCGACCTGGCGGCGCAGCGCGCGGACCACCTCGGCCGGGTCGTCGGAGCGGTAGACGGCCGTACCGGCGACGAACGCGTCGGCCCCGGCGGCCGCGGCCGCCTCGATCGAGTCGGCGTCGATCCCGCCGTCGACCTCGATGCGCAGCTGCAGGTGCCCGGCCTTGGCATGGGTGCGGGCAGTGCGGACCTTGTCGAGCAGCTCCGGCATGAACTCCTGGCCGCCGAACCCGGCCTTGATCGTCATGATCAGCAGGGTGTCGAAATGGGGCAGCAGCTCCAGGTAGGGCTCGACCGGGGTGTCCCGGTCGATCGCCAGGCCGGCCCGGCTGCCGGCGGCCCGCAGGTCGCGGGCGAGCGCCACCGGGTCGTCGACCGCCTCGATGTGGAACGACACGTTGTACGAGCCGGCTTCGGCGTACCCGAGCGCCCAGCGCTGCGGCTCGTCGATCATCAGGTGGCAGTCGAACGGCAGGGTGGTGGCCTTGCGCAGGCTCTGCACCACGGGTAACCCGATGGTCAGGTTCGGTACGAAGTGGTTGTCCATCACGTCGATGTGCAGCCAGTCCGCGGCGCCCTCGACGGCGCGCGCCTCGTCGGCGAGGTGGGCGAAGTCGGCGGCGAGGATGCTGGGCGCCACAACGAGCGACGGAGCTGTCACCCGGTCAGTGTACGAACCAGGTCCAGACCTCGCAGAGCCCGCGGTTGCGCGGGGCATCGGCGGTCGTCCACTCTGGAGCCTCATGAACGCCAGCGGTACGGTCCGGCGGCGCATCGCGCTGCTCGGCGCGGCCGTGCTGCTCCTCGCGGGCGCCGCCGCGAGCGCCCTGGCGACCGTGCTGCCGACGCCGCTGCGGATCGTCGGCGCCGTCCTCGGCGGTACGGGTGTCGTCGTGGTGGTCGTCGCGGAGCGGTTGCTCGACCGGCTCGTGCCGCTCCGGCGTGAGGCCAGCCTGCCGAGCGTCGCGGGACAGGACGCATGGAACCTGCCGATGCCCGCACCGGGCTTCGCTGGCCGCGACGCCGAGATCGCGCGGCTGCGCGCGCTGCTCGACCCCGCCGGAGCCCCGGCGGTGGTGGCGCTGTACGGCATGGGTGGCGTCGGCAAGACGACCCTGGCGGTGCACTACGCCTACCGCGACCCGTCCCCGATCGGCTGGCTGATCACCTCGACGGACCGCCGGTCGCTCGTCGCCGGGCTGGCACAGCTCGCCGAGCGGCTCGGCGTGGCAGGCAACGAGCAGGAAGCGGCGGCCCGCGCGGCACTGGCAGCGCTCGCCGACCGGGACGGCTGGCTGCTCGTCTACGACAACGCGCGCGACCCGGCCGACCTCGCCGGGCTGCTGCCTGCCCGGGGCCGGGGTCGGGTGCTGATCACGTCCCGGAACCCGAACTGGGACAGGTACGCGACCCCGTTCGCGGTCGAGCCGTTCAGCACCGCCGACGCCGCCACGTACCTGACGGAGCACACGCCGGGCGGTGGTACCCAGGACAGGGCCGCCGCCGAGGCGATCGCCGCCCAGGTGCACGGCCTGCCGCTCGCCCTCGACGTGGCCGCGGCGTACTGCCGCCGCACCGGGACCACGCTGGCCGAGTACGCGCGGCTGACCCGCGCCCAGCGAGCCCGCGCCGTCGAGGGCCGGGCCTCGGCGAACCTGCTGCTCAGCTACCGCGAGCTCGGCTGGAACGTGGCGGCGGTCCAGCTGCTGCGCCTGCTGGCCTACCTCGCGCCGACCGGGGTGCCGCGCGACCTCGCCCCGGCGGCTCCGGCGGCGCTGTGCCGCACGTGTGCCGACCCCCTGCGGCGCAACGAGATGTACGCGGCACTGCTGGCGACCTCGCTGGTGCGCCCCGGCGAGCCGGGCCAGGTTCGCGTCCACGAGCTCGTGCAGGAGGCGGTTCGCGAGGACGTGCAGCACACCACGCGCACCCGGTTGCGCCGGCTTGTCCGGCGGGCGAAGTCGTTGCTCCGCTGGACCCGCCTGGTGCGCCACGACCCGACCGCGTCCTGGCCGGAGGCCCGGTGGGTCCGCACCGCCACGGAGCTGCTCGTCGCCGAGTTCCCCACGACCGGGCACACGGTCGGGCGGTGGGACCGCCTCGCCGTCCTGCTGCCGCACGCCTACGCCGTGCTGGAGCGCGCCGACGCCGCGCCGCGACGGGCCGCCGACCTGCGGTTCGCGCTCGGGTACTACCTCAACGACCGGGGCGAGGTCGCCGCGGCCCGGGAGCTGCTGTGGGCAGCGCACGAGAGCCGGCAGCGCCGGCTCGGGCCGGAGCACCCCGACACGCTCGCCGCCGCGAACAGCCTGGCCGTGACGCTCGGCCGGCTCGGCGACCACCCGGCCGCCCGGGACCTGCACCAGCGCACGCTCGCCGCCCGGCGGCGGCTCCTCGGGCCCGCGCACCGGGACACCCTGGACTCGGCCAACAACCTGGCCAACGTGCTACGAACACTCGGCGATCTGGACACCGCGCGCGTCCTGCACGAGGGCACGCTCGACGCGCGCCGGCGCGAGCTCGGGCCGGACCACCCGGACACGCTCAGCTCGACCGTCAACCTCGCCAACGTGCTGCGCGAGCTCGGCGAGTGGACCGCCGCCCGCGACCTGCTGCGCGGCACGGTCGAGGCCAGCCGGCGCGTGCTCGGGGCCGAGCACCCCGCCACCCTCAACGCCACCAGCCGCCTCGCGGCCGTCCTGGCCGACCTCGGTGAGCTGCCCGCCGCCGCTGACCTGCTGCGGGCGGCGGTCGACGCCAGCCGCCGGGTGCTGGGCGACGAGCACGTGGCGACCATGGCCAGGCAGCGCAGCCTGGCCGACATGCTGGAGCGGATCAGGCTGGAGCGGATCAGCGCGTCCGGCGCAGAACAGCCAGGAACATAGCGTCGGTGCCGTGCCGGTGCGGCCAGAGCTTGACCGCCGGGCCGTCGTCCAGGCCCGGCATGCCGGCCGGCATCAGCGCCCGGGCGTCAAGTTGCTGCACAGTGGACGATGCGCGCCGCACGGCCTCGCCCACGCTCACCCGGGTCTCGACCAGATGCGGCGAGCACGTCACGTAGGCCACGACGCCGCCGGGGCGGACCGCCCGCAGGGCCGCGCCGAGCAGCTCCCGCTGCAGCCGGGTCAGGGCCGGCAGGTCCGATGGCTGGCGCCGCCAGCGGGCCTCGGGCCGGCGGCGCAGCGCCCCGAGCCCGGTGCACGGCGCGTCGACCAGCACCCGGTCGAAGCCGCGTTCCGGCAGGCGCTCGTCGCGGCCGACGGTGCGTCCGTCGGCGCAGACCACCTCGACCGGCAGCCCGGCGGTCGCCCGCGACACCAGCTCGGCCCGGTGCGCCGCCACCTCGACCGCGGTGACCACCGCACCACGTTGCGCGGCGAGCGCGCCGAGCAGGCCGGCCTTGCCGCCGGGTCCGGCGCACAGGTCCAGCCACCGCTCGTCGGGACCGCCATCGAGCGGTACCTCGGGCAGCGCCGCCGCCACGAGCTGGCTGCCCTCGTCCTGAACGTGCGCCCGACCTTCGGCCACCGCGCGCAGCTCGCCCGGGGCGCCTCGGGTGAGGTGGACGGCGTACTCGCCGAACGGTCCGGGCACGCCACCGGTCTCGTCGGCCAGCTCGGCCGCCGTGCTCCGGCCCGGTCGCGCGCACAGGTGCACCGGTGCCGGCTCGTTGTCGGCGATCAGCGCCCGCTCGGTCTCCTCGAGGCTGCCCAGCGCGTCGGCGAAGGCCCGCACGATCCACTGTGGATGCGCGTACGTCAACGCCAGCCGGGCCACCGGATCGCCGCCGGGCGGGGTCAGCGCGGCGAGCCAGGCGTCCCAGTCACGCTCGCCGATCCGGCGCAGGACGGCGTTGGCGAAGCCCACCGCCCCGGGCGCCACCGCCCGGACGAGGTCGACCGTGGTCGCGGTCGCGGCGTGCGGCGGCACCCGCATCCGCAGCAGCTGGTACGCCCCGAGCCGCAGCGCGTCGCGGACCGGCGGGTCGATGCGCGCCATCTCGCGGCCGGCGGCGTTCGCCACGACCGCGTCGAGGGTGCCGGTCAGCCGCAGCGTGCCGTACGCCAGCTCGGTGGCGAAGGCCGCGTCCCGGCCGGCGACCCGGCGCTCGCGCAGGATCCGCGGGAGCACCAGGTTGGCGTACGCGTCGTCGCGGTGCACCGCCTCGACCGCCTCGTACGCGGCCATCCGCGCCGGGTCGAGCCGCCGTGCAGGGTCGGGCCGGCGCGGCCGGCGCATCGAGGTCACCCCAGCTTCTCCCCCGGCGCCAGCCGTACCCCGCGCGCCCAGGCGTCCGCCGGCATCGGCTTGCGACCGGCCGGCCGCACCTCGCCGAGCGCCACCGGATCGGTGGCCGTACCAACCAGCACCCGGCCGCGCTCGACCTGCATGGCGCCCGGCTCCAGCGGCGGCCCGCCGGTCCCCGGCGGCCCGCCGGGGACCGGCGTGACCGGGCCGAGCTTGAGCCGCTCGCCGCGGAACAGCGTCCAAGCGCCCGGGGCCGGCGTGCAAGCGCGGATCCGCCGGTCCACCGCGAACGCCGGGTCGCCCCAGCGCACCTCGGCGTCCTCGACGGTCAGCTTCGCCGCCAGGGTCACGCCCTCGTGCGCCTGCGGCACGGCCGCGGCGGTACCGGCCTCGATCCCGTCCAGCACCGAAACCAGCAGCCGCGCGCCCGCGACGGCCAGCCGGTCCAGCAGGTCGCCTGCGGTGTCCCGGGGACCGATGGGCGAGGTGAGCGTCCCGTACACCGGGCCGGTGTCCAGCCCGGCTTCGAGCAGGAACACGCTGGCACCGGTCAGCTCGTCGCCGTGCAGCACGGCGTGCTGGACGGGCGCGGCGCCCCGCCAGGCGGGCAGCAACGAGAAGTGCAGGTTGATCCAGCCATGGCGCGGGATCGCCAACGCGGCCTGCGGCACCAGCGCGCCGTAGGCCACTACCGGCACGCAGTCCGGGGCGAGGGCGCGCAGCCGGTCGAGAAACGACGGCTCCCGCGGCCGGACCGGGGTCAGCACCTCGATGCCGCGCTCGTCGGCCCAGGCGCCCACCGGCGAGCGGACCAGCCGCCGGCCGCGGCCAGCGGGCGCGTCCGGCCGGGTCAGGACCGCCAGCAGCTCGTGCGACGAGGCCGCGATCGCGTCCAGGGACGGCAGGGCGACGGCCGGCGTACCGGCGAAGACCAGCCGCATCAGCCGAACACGCTGGGAGCGTGCGGGCTCACCTTGACCACCGGCGGGTTCGCCGGGTCGTACCACTCGGTGGCGCGGATGGCCTTCATGGCCTCCTTGCGCCGGGCCGGGTCCAGCCGGTCGATGAAGAGCACCCCGTCGAGGTGGTCGGTCTCGTGCTGGACGCAGCGCGCCATCGTGCCGGTGCCGACGATCTGGACCGGGTCTCCGTGGGCGTTGAACCCCCGTGCCACCACGTTGAGCTGCCGCTTGGTGTCCACGTACACCCCGGGAATCGACAGGCAACCCTCCGGCCCGTCCTGCTCCTCCTCGTCGGGAAACTCCAGCACCGGGTTGACCAGGTGGCCCACGACCTCGTCGACGTCGAACGCGAACACCCGAAGGCCGACGCCGAGCTGCGGCGCGGCGAGGCCGGCGCCGCTCTGGCTCTGCATGGTCTCGATGAGGTCCTCGACGAGCTGGCGCAGCTCCTTGTCGAAGTCGACCACCGGGTCGGCGGGGCTACGCAGCACCGGGTCGCCGAACAGGCGGATCGGCTGGACAGTCATGGGGAGCAAGTCTACGGCTCACGGCCTCACCACAGATCGAGCGGATCGATCTGGACCCGCACCGGGTTGGGCGCTTTCCGCGCGCTGCGTACCGCCATCGCGGCGTGCAGGGCGGCGGCGAGCGCGGCGCCTGCGGAGCGCGGCACCCGCAGCAGCACGCGCTCGGAGTCGCCCACGGCGACGGGTCCGAGCTGCTCGGCCTGCGCGGGCAGGTGCGCGGCCGCGACCAGCTCGGCAACGGCATCAGGTACGCCGGTGAGCGACGCGACCCGAACGGCCGGCGGGAAGCCCAGCTCGCGCCGTTCGGCCAGCTCCCGGGCGGCGAGCCAGCCGGCGTCCCAGCGCAGCAACGCCTGCACCGCGGCCAGGCCGCCGTCGGCGACGACCACCACCCGCCCGCCCCGCGCCGCCGGTCGGGCCAGAGCCGCGGCGGCGAGCCAGCGGCGCAGGGTCTCCTCGGTGGCCCGCAGGTCGGCACGGGTCAACAAGGCCCAGGTGTCGAGCAGCAGCACCGCCCCGTAGCCGTCCTCGGCGATGGGCTCCGCGCCCGGCGTGGCGACGACCAGCGCCGGCTGGGCCGGCACGGTGGCGAGGACGGCATCGCGCCCGGAGGTGCGTACGGCCGCGCCCGGAAAGGCCCGGCCGAGCTCCTCGGCGGTACGCCTGGCTCCGGTAACCGAGGCCCGCAACCTCCTGCACCCACATTGAGCGCAACGCCACTCCGTCGCGAAGCGACCACACCATCGGCAGCTGGCCGGGGCCGCGGGGCCGGTCAGGGCGAGCGGGCCGGCACAGCGGCGGCACCGGGCCGGTTGATGGCAGTCGGCGCACGCCACGGCCGGCACGTACCCCCGGCGGGGCACCTGGACCAGCACGGGCGCGCCGGCGGCGAGCGTGTCCCGGGCGGCCTGCCACGCGGGCGTGGGAAGGCGGGCCGCCGCCGCGGCCGGGTCGCGGGCCAGCTGGGCGTCGTCGCCGACCGGCTGCACGGCCGGCGCCCAGCGGCGCACCACGGCACGCGGCGCGGCCAGCTCGCGCGCCCAGCCGGTCTCGACGAGCTGCTGCGCCTCACAGGTCCGGGCGTGGCCGCCGAGCAGCGCGGCGGCCTCGTGCTGCTGCGCCCGGGTCAGGAGGACCTCGCGTGCGTGCGGGTACGGCGACCGCGGTTCGGCGTGCAGGTCGTCGCCGTCGTCCCAGATGGCCACCAGCCCGAGGTCGTCCACCGGGGCGAAGGCCGCCGCCCGGGTGCCGATGACCGCGTGGACCTGACCCCGGCGGGCGGCAAGGAACCGCCGGTACCGCTCGGCCGGGCCGAGCGCGGCGGACAGGGCGGTGTGGTGTCCCGCGCCGAGCACGCGGGTGAGCGCCGCGTCGAGCCGGTCGAGGTCGCGAGTGTCGGCGACCACGACGAGGGCGCCCCGGCCTCCGGCGACCACGGCGGCGACGGCCTCGGCGAGACGGGCCGGCCAGTCCTCGCCGGGCAGCGCGGTCCACACCGCCCGGGGAGCCCGGCCGTCGGCGAGCGCCCGCAGCAGCGCGGCACCGGCCGGGTAGGCGCTCCATCCGGTCGGATCGGGCGGGTTCGGCGGGGGTTCGTCTGGCGGCGCGGCGGCTCGTTCGGCGCTCGCATGCCGGGGCGGTACGGCCAACCGCAGCACGTCGGCCAGGGTTCCGGCGTACCGGTCGGCGATGGCGCGCGCCAGCCTCGCCACCTCGGGGGCCAGCACCGGCTCCGGCGAGACGACCCGTTCCAGGTAGGCCAGCCGCCCGGCATGCTCCGAGGCGTCGACCCGCTCCAGGAGGTACCCGTCGACGAGCTGGCCGGCGAACCGTACCCGGACCCGGCATCCGTCGACGGCAACGCCCTCGACGGATGCCGGGACGAGGTAGTCGAACGGTCTGTCCAGATGGGCGAGCGGCACGTCGACGGCGACCCGCGCGACCGGCCGCTCCGCGGCCGGTTCGCGCTCACGGGGCCCTTTCGTAGACGTTGGTCGATCCACCCGCGGTAACCGGGCGGCTGGCGCGGGTAGATCGACCAACGTCAGTGAAGGGACGCGGCGGGCCTCAGGCGCCCGTGGCTGACTTCAGGTCGGCCACCCGGTCGGTGCGCTCCCAGGTGAAGTCGGGCAGCTCGCGGCCGAAGTGGCCGTACCTCGCGGTCGGCTGGTAGATCGGCCGCAGCAGGTCCAGGTCGCGGATGATCGCGGCGGGACGCAGGTCGAACACCTCGCTGACGGCCTTCTCGATGCGCTCCACCGAGACGTTCTCGGTCCCGAACGTCTCCACGAACAGGCTCACCGGGTGCGCCTTGCCGATCGCGTACGCCACCTGCACCTCGCAGCGGTCGGCGAGCCCCGCGGCGACGACGTTCTTGGCCACCCAGCGCATCGCGTACGCCGCGGACCGGTCCACCTTCGACGGGTCCTTGCCGGAGAAGGCACCGCCGCCGTGCCGGGCGTACCCGCCGTACGTGTCGACGATGATCTTGCGTCCGGTGAGGCCGCAGTCACCCATCGGGCCGCCGATCTCGAACCGCCCGGTCGGGTTGACCAGGAGCCGGTAGTCGTCGAGCTCCAGCCCGAGGCCCTCGACCTCCGGCTGGATCACGTGCTCCCGCACGTCGGGCGTCAACAGTGACTCCAGCGAGATGTCCGGGGCGTGCTGGCTGGAGACCACCACGGTGTGCAGCCGGACCGGCTTCAAGCCCTCGTACTCGATCGTGACCTGCGTCTTGCCGTCGGGTCGCAGGTACGGGATCGTGCCGTCCTTGCGCACCGCGGCCAGCCGCGCGGCCAACCGGTGGGCCAACGCGATCGGCAGCGGCATCAGCTCGGGCGTCTCGGTGCAGGCGAAGCCGAACATCATGCCCTGGTCTCCGGCGCCCTGCGTGTCGAGCCTGTCCAGCGCTTCGCCGCTGCGCTGCTCGATCGCCGAGTCCACGCCCTGGGCGATGTCGGGCGACTGGGCGCCGATCGAGACGTTGACCCCACAGGAGGCGCCGTCGAAACCCTTCTTCGAGGAGTCGTACCCGATGCCGAGGATCGTCTCCCGGACGATCACCGGGATGTCCGCGTACGCGCTCGTGGTGACCTCACCAGCCACGTGCACCTGGCCCGTGGTGATCAGAGTCTCGACCGCGACCCGGCTGTGGGGGTCGGCTTCGATCAGGGCGTCGAGGACGCCATCGCTGATCTGGTCGGCGATCTTGTCGGGGTGTCCCTCGGTGACCGACTCAGAGGTGAACAGACGCCGTGCCACGGTGCTCCTTCGGGGCTTCAGATGGTTTCGGCCGAGTCTACGGTGGGCCGATCGAGGGTTGGCCTACGGTCTGGTTCCCGACGGCCCATCTGGTAACCACGAGATCCCACACCGCGTCCGCGATGGCGTCTTTCGGGCGTTCGCCGAGATCGGTGCGCCGGCCGTCGGTGTCGAGCACGACCGCGGCGTTGCGGTCGGAGCCGAACGTCTTGTCGATACCCACCACATTGAGCACGATCAGGTCTGCGCGCTTGCGGCGCAACTTGTCCCGTGCGTTCGCCAGTGCGGTGGCCGGCTCGGCGGTCTCGGCGGCGAAGACGACGAGCACCTGGCCGGCCGGCTTGCGGGCACCGAGCTCGGCGGCGATGTCGGGGTTGGCGGCCAGCTCCAGTACCGGTACGGTCTCCGACTTCTTGATCTTGTCCGGTTCGTAGCGCGCCGGCCGGAAGTCGGCCGGGGCGGCGGCCATCACCACCGCGTCGGCGCCGGCCGCCGCTTCGAGGGTCGCTTTGCGCAGCTCCTCGGTGCTGCCCACCCGCACGATCCGCGCCCCGGCCGGGTCCGGGAGGGCCACGTTCGCCGAGACGAGGGTCACCTGTGCACCCCGGGCCACGGCGGTACGCGCGAACGCGTACCCCTGCTTGCCCGAGGACCGGTTTCCGATGAACCGCACCGGGTCGATCGGCTCCCGCGTGCCGCCCGCGGTGACCACGACGTGCCGGCCGGCGAGGTCGGCACCGCCCGACCGCAGCGCCCGGAGGGCCACCGCGAAGATCTCGGCCGGCTCCGGCAGCCTGCCGCGCCCACTGTCGGCGCCGGTCAGGCGACCCTCGGCCGGTTCGATCACGATGGCGCCACGGCGGCGCAGCAGCGCCACATTGTCCGCGGTCGCCGGGTGCTCCCACATCTCGGTATGCATCGCCGGGGCGTAGACCACCGGGCACCGGGCGGTCAGCAGCGTGTTGGTGAGCAGGTCGTCGGCGAGGCCGTGGGCGGCGCGGGCCAGCAGGTCGGCCGTCGCCGGCGCGATGACCACGAGCTCGGCGCGCTGGCCGAGCCGGACGTGCGGCACCTCGTGCGCGTCCGCCCAGACATCAGTGGCGACCGGCTGCCCGGACAGCGCCGCCCAGGTCGGTGCGCCGACGAACCGCAGCGCGGCCGCGGTGGGCACCACCCGGACCCGGTGACCGGACTCGGTGAACAGGCGCAGCAGCTCGCACGCCTTGTAGGCGGCGATCCCGCCCCCTACCCCGAGGATGACGTCGGCCACGGGCGGCTTGGGCCGCGCCTAGCCCTCGACGGGCTCGGCTGTGAGCAGCCCGGAGTTGATCTCGCGCAGCGCGATCGACAGCGGCTTCTCCTGCGGTGTGGTCTCCACCAGGGGCCCGACGTACTCGAGCAGGCCCTCGCCGAGCTGGCTGTAGTAGGCGTTGACCTGCCGAGCCCGCTTGGCGGCGAAAATCACCAGCGCGTACTTCGACGAGGTCCGCTCCAGCAGCTCGTCGATCGGCGGGTTGGTGATGCCTTCGGGGTTGGCGACGGTTCCGGACACGGAGCAACCTTCAATGCTGTCGGTGGATCGCTAATGGTGGCGCGGCATAACCGAGTAATCCTACCAGCTCGTCCGCCGCGCGTTCGACGAAGTCGTTGACGATGGTGACGTCGAACTCGCGTTCGGCCGCCAGCTCCTCGTCGGCGTGGGCCAGCCGCCGCATGAGCGTCTCCGGGTCCTCGGTGCCCCGGCCGATCAGCCGCCGGTGCAGCTCCTCCACGCTGGGCGGAGCGAGGAACACCAGGAGCGCGCCCGGCATCGCCTCGCGGACCTGGCGCGCGCCCTGCAGGTCGATCTTGAGTAGCGCGGGCTGGCCCACAGCGAGCCGGGCCTCGACGGGCGCGCGTGGCGTGCCGTAGAGGTTGCCGGCGAACTCCGCCCACTCCAGCAGCTGGCCCGTGGCGATCAAGCGCTCGAACTCGGTGCGGTCGACGAAGTGGTAGTGCAGCCCGTCGGTCTCGTACTCACGCTTGCGCCGCGTGGTCACGGACACGGACAGCCAGACCCACGGCGAACGCGACCGAACCAGCTCGATCACCCGGTCCTTGCCGACCCCCGAGGGGCCGGACAGGACCGTGAGACGAGCGGCGGGCCGGTGCGCGTCGCCGGGGCTGTCATCGTTGCTCACTGCTTGTTTCTACCTAACGGTCACTTGCCGCCGGCAGCGAACTCCCCAAGCAGTGCCTTCCGCTGCTGCTCGCCGAGGCCGCGCAGGCGCCGACTGTCGGCAATCTTGAGCTTTTCCATGATCTGTGTTGCCCGGATCTTGCCGATTCCGGGCATCGCCTGGAGCACGGCCGACACCTTGAGCTTGCCGACGACGTCGTCGCTCTCAGCGCGGCCCAGCACTTCGGCCAGGCTGGTCTTGCCCTGCTTGAGTTGCTCCTTCAGCTCAGCGCGCGCCTTGCGGATCTCCGCCGCCTTCTCCAGTGCGGCAGCACGCTGTTCCGGACTCAATGACGGGAGCGGCACCAGGTCTCCTCGGGTCCTTTGACTAACTGTGTCCGATGCAAAATGGGGTCTTGCCTGCATAGAGTTACCAGCGCCTGCGAAAACTAGCGTTCATCGGCCGTTTCGGCAACGGCGCCGCGCCAAGATATGTCACCCGTCGTAGCCGATCGCCGAGCGACACTCGTCAAGGACCCGCGCAGCCGCGTCGCGCAGGCCCGCTACTGACGGACCGTGATTGAGCACTTCCCGAGAGTACGAGGGAAGCACCGCGCCCAGGTTGCCGCCGAACACCGTACGGAGGTCCTCGGGCCGGCCGCCCTGCGCACCCAGCCCCGGGGCGAGCATCGGGCCGTTGAGGGAGCTCAGGTCGTGCCCGGTCGCCCCGACCGTGGCGCCCACCACCACCCCGACGTCGCCCAGCGGGCTCACCCCGGCGTTGACCTGCGCAACCTCATCGATGATGGTCTGCGCCACGGTCCGGCCGTCGGCGGTACGGGCATGCTGGATCGGCCAGCCCTCGGGGTTGGAGGTCAGCGCCAGGACGAACACGCCGCAGCCGTGTGACATCGCCTTGTCGATCATCGGTCGCAGCGCGCCCACCCCGAGGTACGGGCTCGCGGTCAGCGCGTCGACCGCCAACGGGCTCGCCGGGTCGAGGTACGCGTCGGCGTACGCGACGGCCGTCGAGCCGACGTCACCGCGCTTGACGTCGAGCAGGACGAGCGCCCCGGCCTGCCGCAACTGTCGGATAGTTGACTCAAGGACGCCGATGCCCTTGGCGCCGAACCGTTCGTAGAAGGCCGACTGCGGCTTGATCACAGCCACCCGATCGGCCAATGCCTGGACCACCGTTCGACCGAACCTGTCGAGTCCCGCGATGTCGTCGCGCAGACCCCAGGAGCGCAACAGCGCCGGGTGCGGGTCCAAGCCCACGCACAGCGGTCCGCGGTTGCCCATCGCCCGGCGCAGCCGCGCCCCGAACCGCTTCCCGTCCATCTGGGTCATCGAGTGCTTCCCCCGTCGGCAAGTGCGCTGACACAACGGCGCACCAGGGCCGGTCCCCGGTACACCAACCCGGTGTAGAGCTGCACCAGGCTGGCGCCCGCGTCGACCAGGCGCCGAGCGTCGTCGATTTCCATGATGCCGCCGACCCCGATGACCGGCAGCCCGCTGCGTTTCGCCAGGAGCTCGACGACCTGGCGGGCCCGCGCCCGCAACGGCCGGCCGCTGAGGCCCCCCGGCTGCGCGCCGGCGCCCGCGTCGGCCGGCTGGACACCGTCGCGGGCGAGGGTGGTGTTGGTGGCGATCAGGCCGGCCACGCCCCGGCTCAGGCACACCTCGACCACGGCGTCCAGCGCGGCGTCGCTGAGGTCCGGGGCCACCTTGACCAGCAGCGGCGTGCCTTCGGCCGCGGGCAGCAGCGCGGCCAGCAGCCCGTCCAGGGCGGCCCGGTCCTGCAGCTCCCGCAGGCCCGGCGTGTTGGGCGAGGACACGTTGACCACGAAGTAGTCGCCGTGACCGCGTAGCACCCGCAGCGAGGCGAGGTAGTCCTCGACCGCCTCCGCGAGAGGGGTCGCCTGTGACTTGCCCAGGCTGATCCCCAGCGGTACCGGCAACGGCCCGACCCGCGCCAGGCGACGCGCGAGCGCGGCGGCGCCGGCGTTGTTGAAGCCCATCCGGTTGACGATGGCCTCGCTGGCCGGCAGCCGGAACAGGCGTGGCCGCTCGTTGCCCAGCTGCGGATCCCGGGTCACCGTGCCCACCTCGACGAAGCCGAAGCCCAGCGCAGGCCAGGCGCGCAGGGCCTGCCCGTCCTTGTCCATCCCGGCCGCCAGGCCCACCGGGTTGGGAAACCGCACCCCGAACACGGTCCGGGCGGCGCCCGGCGGCGAGAACGGCCGCCGTACCCGTACGAGGCCCAGCCCCCGCAGCGCGAGCTCGTGCGCGGCCTCCGGGTCCAGGCCGAACAGCGCCGGCCGGACCACCGACTCGTAGAGCCTCACTCGACGACTGCTTCGCGCAGCGCGGCGTGTAGCTCCTGCAACGGGCGTACGGTCATCTCGCCGCGGATCAGCGCCTCGATGCCCATCACGGCGGCCGCCGCGCCGGGAACCGTGGTGATGCACGGGATGTCGGCGACCACCGCCGCGCTTCTGATCTCGTACCCGTCCATGCGCGCGCCCGGGCCCTGCGGCGTGTTGATGACCAGGCCCACCTCACCGGCGCGGATCAGCTCGACCGCGTTGCGCGTCCCGTGCTCGAAGTGTTTGGGCACCACCTCGCACGCCACGCCGTAGCGCCGCAGCACCTCGGCGGTACCGGCGGTGGCGACGATGCCGAACCCGAGGTCGGCCAGCCGCTTGACCGGGAAGATCATGCCACGCTTGTCGCGGTTCGCGACGGTCACCAGGATCTTGCCGGATGTGGGCAGCGAGCCGTACGCCGCCGCCTGCGACTTGGCGTACGCATGCCCGAAGACGGTGTCGATGCCCATCACCTCGCCGGTCGACTTCATCTCCGGGCCCAGCAGGTTGTCCACGCCCTTGCCCTCGGTCGTGCGGAACCGCTTGAACGGCAGGACCGCCTCCTTGACCGCCACGGGCGCGTGGGCGGGCAACGCGCCACCGTCACCGGCCGGCGGCAGGAGACCGGAGAACCGCAGCTCCTCGATGGTCGCGCCGAGCATGACGCGGGCGGCCGCCTTGGCCAGCGGCACGGCCGTGGCCTTGGAGACGAACGGCACGGTGCGCGATGCGCGCGGGTTGGCCTCCAGGACGTACAGTGCGTCGTCCTTGAGGGCGTACTGGACGTTGAGCAGCCCGCGCACCCCGATCCCGCGCGCGATGGCTCCGGTGTACCGGCGGATCTCGGCAAGGTGGGCGGCGCCCAGCGTGATCGGCGGCAGGGCGCACGCCGAGTCGCCGGAGTGGATGCCGGCCTCCTCGATGTGCTCCATCACGCCGCCGAGGTACACCTCGCCGGTGGCGTCGCACAGCGCGTCGACGTCGATCTCGACGGCGTCGTCGAGGAACCGGTCGACGAGCACCGGGTGCTCCGGCGAGATCTCGGTGGCGCGGGTGATGTAGCCGCCGAGCGTGCTCTCGTCGTACACGATCTCCATGCCCCGGCCACCGAGCACATAGGACGGTCGTACCAGCACCGGGTAGCCGATCTCGTCGGCGATCCGCTTGGCCTCCGCGAAGCTGGTGGCCGTGCCATGCGCGGGCGCCCGTAGACCCGCTTCGTTGAGCAGCTTGCCGAACGCGCCCCGGTCCTCGGCGAGGTGAATGGACTCCGGCGAGGTGCCCACGATCGGCGCGCCCGCCGCGGCCAGCCGCCGCGCGAGCCCGAGCGGAGTCTGCCCGCCGAGCTGCACGATGACGCCGACCACGCCCGGCCCGCCGGCGGCTCGGCCCGACGCGTCCTCGGCGTGCACGACCTCCAGGACGTCCTCGAAGGTCAGCGGCTCGAAGTAGAGCCGGTCGGCGGTGTCGTAGTCGGTCGAGACCGTCTCCGGGTTGCAGTTGACCATCACGGTCTCATAACCGCCCCGAGAGGCATCGAGGGCATCGCCGGCTGATTGACCGCTCCGTCCAGGCAAGCTGCTTCGCAGCGCCTGGACGGCGTGCACGCACGAGTAGTCGAACTCGATGCCTTGCCCGATCCGGTTCGGCCCGGAGCCGAGGATCACCACCTTCGGGCGGGTCGACGGCGTCACCTCGGTCTCGTCCTCGTAGGACGAGTAGTGGTACGGCGTCGCCGCCGCGAACTCCGCCGCGCAGGTGTCCACGGTCTTGTAGACCGGGCGCAGACCGAGCCGGTGGCGCAGCGTGCGTACCCCGTCCTCGCCGGCCAGCTCAGGGCGCAGCGCGGCGATCTGCCGGTCGGACAGTCCGGCCCGCTTGGCCCGGCGTAACAGCGCGCCCTCCAGCACCGGTGCCGCCACCAGGTCGGCGCGCAGGTCCACCAGGGACGCGATCTGGTCGACGAACCACGGGTCGTACCCGCTGGCCGCGGCGACCTCGGCCACGCTGGCGCCCGCGCGCAGCGCCCGCTCGATGGTGTAGAGCCGGCCATCGTGCGGCGTGCCCAGCGCGGCCAGCAGCTCGTCGGCGTCCAGCAGCGGCGGCTCCGGTACCGTCCAGAACCCGGCCGCGGTGGTCTCCAGCGACCGCATCGCCTTGCCCAGCGCCTCGACGAAGTTGCGGCCCAGCGCCATCACCTCGCCGACGGACTTCATCGTGGTGGTGAGCTCGGCATCGGCGGCGGGGAACTTTTCGAACGCGAACCGCGGAATCTTGACCACGACGTAGTCCAGGGCCGGCTCGAAGGCGGCCGGGGTCTCCCGCGTGATGTCGTTGGGGATCTCGTCGAGGGTGTACCCGATGGCGAGCTTCGCCGCGATCTTCGCGATCGGGAACCCGGTCGCCTTGCTCGCCAGTGCCGAAGACCGGGACACCCGGGGGTTCATCTCGATGACGACCAGGCGCCCGGTCGGCGGGTGCACCGCGAACTGGATGTTGCAGCCACCGGTGTCGACCCCGACCTCGCGCAGCACCGCGATGCCGAGGTCGCGCATCCGCTGGTACTCCCGGTCGGTCAGGGTCATCGCCGGCGCGACGGTCACCGAGTCTCCAGTGTGGACACCCATCGGGTCGACGTTCTCGATGGAGCAGACCACGACCACGTTGTCGTTGCGGTCGCGCATCAGCTCCAGCTCGTACTCCTTCCAGCCGAGCACGCTCTCCTCGACCAGCACCTCGTGGACCGGGCTCGCGGCCAGCCCGCCGCCGGCCAGCCGGTCGAGGTCGGCCTCGGTGTGCGCCATGCCGGAGCCCAGCCCGCCCAAGGTGAACGACGGGCGGATGACGACTGGCAGGCCGAGCTCGTCCACCGCGGACCGGACCTCGTCCATCGAGCGGCACAGCCGCGAGCGCGGCACCTCGCCGCCGGCGCGGATGACCACCTCCTTGAACATCTGCCGGTCCTCGCCACGGCGGATCGCGTCGATGTTCGCCCCGATCAGCTCGACGCCGTACTTGTCCAGCGCGCCGCTGTCATGCAGCGCCACGGCCGTGTTCAGCGCGGTCTGCCCGCCGAGCGTGGGGAGCAGCGCGTCGGGCCGTTCCCGGGCGATGATCTGCTCGACGAACTCCGGCGTGATGGGCTCGACGTACGTGGCGTCGGCGAGCTCCGGGTCGGTCATGATGGTCGCCGGGTTGGAGTTCACCAGGCTCACCCGCAGCCCTTCGGCGCGCAGCACCCGGCAGGCCTGGGTACCGGAGTAGTCGAACTCGCACGCCTGACCGATGACGATCGGCCCCGAGCCGATGACGAGCACGTGGCGCAGATCGGTCCGCCTAGGCATGGTTGATCAACTCCACGCCGTGCTCGCCAGTTCGTTCCACAAGTTCCACGAACCGGTCGAACAGGTAGTCGGCGTCGTGCGGGCCGGCCGCCGCCTCCGGGTGGTACTGCACCGAGAACGCCGGTACGTCCCGGCAGCGCAGCCCCTCAACCACGTCGTCGTTGAGGCAGATGTGGCTGATTTCGAACACCCCGGCCGCGCACTCGCCGACCCCTTCGGACGGCGCCTCGATCGCGAAGCCGTGGTTGTGGGCGGTCACCTCGACCTTGCCGGTGGCCCACTCCAGCACCGGCTGGTTGATGCCCCGGTGCCCGTACTTGAGCTTGTAGGTGCGCAGGCCCAGGGCGCGGCCCAGGATCTGGTGACCGAAACAGATCCCGAAGATCGGCATGCCCCGCTCCAGGAGTGCCCGGGTCAGCGCCACCGGCCCGTCGGCCGTCGCCGGGTCACCCGGTCCGTTGGACAGGAACACCGCGTCGGCGCCCGTCGCGAGAACATCCTCCACAGTGGACGTTGCCGGTAAGACATGCGTGGCGATGCCCCGTACCGCCATCCGCCGGGGCGTGTTGCGCTTGATGCCCAGATCGATCGCGGCCACCGTGAGCCGGTGCTCCCCCTCCGCCGGGACGACGTAGGGCGCCGCGGTCGTGACGTCGCCCACGAGGTCGGCGCCGGCCATCGGCGGCTGGCGCCGGACCCGTTCCAGCAGCGCGGTGGCGTCGTCGTCCACACTGGACACCCCGACCCGCATCGCGCCTCGCTCGCGCAGGTGCCGGGTCAGCGCCCGGGTGTCCAGGCCGCAGATCCCGACGATCCCCTCGGCCACGAGCCGGTCCTCCAGCCCGCCGCTGGCCCGCCAGCTCGAATGGGTACGCGACGCCTCGCGCACCGCGTAGCCGGCCACCCAGATCCGCGCCGACTCGTCGTCCTCACCGTTGACCCCGGTGTTGCCGATCTGCGGAGCCGTCATCACCACCACCTGCCGGTGGTACGACGGGTCGGTCAGCGTCTCCTGGTACCCGGTCATGCCGGTGGCGAAGACGGCCTCGCCGAAGGTCTCGCCGATGCTGCCGTATGCCTCGCCGTGGAAGGTGCGCCCGTCCTCCAGCACGAGGATCGCCGGGCGCCTCATCGCATGGCCTTGCCGTCGAGAACCGTCGGCTCACCGCGCAGGAACGTGGCTACGACCCGACCCGGCAGCGTCATGCCGGCGTACGGCGTGTTCCGGCTGCGGCTGGCCAGCTCCGCAGGGTCGACGGTCCAGCGGGCGGCCGGGTCGACCAGCGTCAGGTTGGCGGGGACCCCGGGCGCCGGGTCCCGGCCGTGCTCCGCGAGCCCGGCGATCCGCGCCGGGGTACGCGACATCCGCTCGGCGATGCCGTCCCAGCCGAGCTCGTCGAGCGCTGTCCCAGTCGCGCCTATGCCTTCCGGCGCGAAGATCGACACCACAATGGACAGTGCGGTCTCCAGGCCCAGCATGCCCGGCCGGGCGTACGCCCACTCGCACTCCTTGTCCTCCACGGCGTGTGGCGCGTGGTCGGTGGCCACCACGTCCACCACGCCCCCGACCAGCGCCCGGCGCAGGGCGTCCACATCGGACGCCGTACGCAACGGCGGGTTGACCTTGAACACCGGGTCGTACCCGGCGGCCAGCTCGTCGGTCAGCAGCAGGTGATGTGGTGTGACCTCAGCGGTCACACGGAGGGGCGACCGGTTCTTTGCCCATCGAAGGATTTCGACGGAGCCTGCGGTGGAGACGTGGCAGATGTGCAGCCGCGCCCCGACGTGGCCGGCGAGCAGCGCGTCCCGCGCGATGATCGCCTCCTCGGCGGCCGCCGGCCAGCCGGCCAGCCCTAGCCTGGCCGCGACGTCGCCCTCGTGCAGCTGCGCGCCCGCGGTCAGCCGGGGCTCCTCGGCGTGCTGGGCGACCACCCCATCGAAGGCTTTGACGTACTCCAGCGCTCGCCGCATCAGCCTGGGGTCGGCGACGCAGTTCCCGTCGTCGGAGAACACGCGCACCTGGGCCGCAGAGTCGGCCATCGCGCCCAGCTCGGCCAGCTGCTCGCCGCGCAGGCCGACGGTGACCGCCCCGACCGGCTGGACGTCGACCAGGCCCGCCTCGCGGCCCAGCCGCCACACCTGCTCCACGACGCCGGCCGTGTCGGCGACCGGGTCTGTGTTGGCCATCGCGCAGACCGCGGTGTACCCGCCCAGGGCCGCCGCCCGGGAGCCCGTCTCGACGGTTTCGGCGTCTTCGCGGCCCGGCTCGCGCAGGTGCGTGTGCAGGTCCACCAGGCCGGGCAGCGCGACCAGCCCATCGGCGTCGATGACGGTCGCACCGGCGGCCGACAGCCGGCGGCCCACCGAGGCCACGACGCCGTCGCGGATCAGCAGGTCGGCCGGCGGGCCACCGGCGACCGAAGCGCTCTTGATCAGGAACCTCACGTCCCAGCCCCTCCGAGCAGCAGGTACAGCACGGCCATGCGTACGGATACCCCGTTGGCGACCTGTTCGACGATCGTGGACCGGGGTGAGTCGGCCACCTCAGGTGCGATCTCCATGCCCCGGTTCATCGGTCCGGGATGCATGACGACCGCGTGGTCGGGCAGCCGCCGCATCCGCGGCGCGTCCAGCCCGTACCGCCTCGCATACTCGCGGGCGGAAGGAAAGAACGCCTCAGCGATCATGCCGCGCGGCTCGCCAGTCGCCGCGACCCGCTCCCGCTGCACCCGCAGCATCATCACCACGTCGGCATCGGGCAGCACCCCGTCCAGGTCGTAGCTCGTCTGCGCCGGCCAGGCCCCGACGCCGACCGGCAGCAGCGTAGGCGGCGCCACCAGGGTGACCTTGGCGCCGAGCGTGTGCAGCAGCAGCACGTTGGAGCGGGCCACCCGGCTGTGCAGCACATCGCCGACGATCGCCACGTTGAGACCGGCCACCCGCCCAAGCCGCGCGCGCATGGTGTACGCGTCCAGCAGCGCCTGCGTCGGGTGCTCGTGCGTACCGTCGCCGGCGTTGATCACGCTGCCGCGCACCCAGCTCGCCAGGCGGTGCGGGGCACCGGAGGCCGGGTGGCGGATCACCACCGCGTCGGCGCCCATGGCCTGCAGCGTGAGCGCGGTGTCCTTGAGGCTCTCCCCCTTGGAGACGCTCGAACCCTTGGCGGAGAAGTTGATGACATCGGCGCTGAGCCGCTTGGCGGCCGCCTCGAACGAGATACGGGTACGGGTGGAGTCCTCGTAGAACAGGTTGACCACCGTACGCCCGCGCAGCGTCGGGAACTTCTTGATCTCCCGGTCGGCGATGCCGGCCATCTCGTCGGCGATGTCGAGGATCAGGGTGGCGGTCGCCGCGTCGAGGTCGGCCGCCGACAGCAGGTGCTTGATCATGCCGCGCCGCCTTTCAGGAGTACGCCATCGGTCCCGTCGATCTCGGTGAGCAGCACGCGGACCTTCTCGTCCAGCGAGGTCGGAATGTTCTTGCCGACGTAGTCGGCGCGGATCGGCAGCTCCCGGTGGCCGCGGTCGACCAGGACCGCGAGCTGCACGGCCCGCGGCCGGCCGAGGTCGCCGAGCGCGTCCAGGGCGGCCCGGACGCTACGCCCGGAGAAGAGCACGTCGTCGACGAGGATGACCAGGCGGCCGTCGATGCCGGCGGCCGGCACGTCGGTCCGGCCGATGGCCCGAGGGGTGCCGCGCAGCCGGAGGTCGTCGCGGTACAGCGTGATGTCCAGCGCCCCGGCCGGCACCTGGATGCCCTCGAACGCCTGGATCCGGTCGGCCAGCCGCCGGGCCAGCGGTACGCCCCGGGTAGGGATGCCCAGCAGCACCGCGTCGGCGGCGCCGGAGGTCTTCTCCAGAATCTGGTGGGCGATCCGGTCGATGACCCGGGTCAGCTCGGCCGCGGAAAGAATCAGCTTTCCAACAGTTCTCGCGCTGGTGGCCGGCGGCCCGGTTACCGAGGGAGATGTGCCAGAATTCGCAGTCGGCATCGAATGTGTCAAAACAGACCTCCTTTCCCGCCTCACGGGACGGGTCGTTAAAGGACGTCGAGCCGGGCGCAAGCCTAGCAACAACCCTGGCCAGCGCAACGGAAGGGTCGCAAGCTCTTGACCGCGTGTCGCCGAGCCGGTTACCGTCACGCTCCGTAGCGATTCTTGGGGAACCACCCCGGGCGAGTAACTGGGAGTGTCCGTATGCCGTCTGAGTACGCCAAGTCTCTTGGTGCCCGCCTGCGCTCCATCCGGCAACAGCAGGGCCTGTCCCTGCAGGGCGTGGAGGAGAAGTCGGCCGGGCGCTGGAAGGCCGTTGTTGTCGGCTCGTACGAGCGCGGTGACCGCGCGGTGACCGTGTCCCGGCTGGCCGAGCTGGCCGACTTCTACCGGGTGCCAGTGGCCGAGCTGCTGCCCGAGGGCAGCGGCGTCCGGCACGAGACCGCTGGCAAGATCGTCCTCGACCTGGAGAAGCTCTACGACCAGACCGCCGAGGATCTCGCGTACGTCGCCCGGTACGCCCGCGCGATCCAGCAGCAGCGCGGCGACTACAACGGCCGCGTGCTGTCCATCCGGGCCGACGACCTGCGGGCGTTGGCGATCGTGTACGACGCTTCGCCGTCGGGTCTCGTCGAGCGCCTCGGCGAGCAGAACGTCCTGGTCACCGACCCCAGGAGCATGTTCCCGTCCTGAGTCGCCCACCACGCGTCGGGCCGCGCCGGCCAGTCCCGCGCGGCCCTTTTCGTCCAGCGGTCCAGGAGCCTCAGCCGGCCAGCAGCCTCAGCGGGTGGCGTAGTCGGCGATGCGGGCGAGCACGCCGTTGAGGTAGCGCGGCGAGTCGTCGGTCGACAGCGTCCGGGCGAGCTCCACCGCCTCGGTGATCGCGACCGGATCGTCGATGTCGTCCCGGTAGAGCAGCTCGTACACCGCGATCCGGGCCAGGTTCCGGTCGACCACGGGCATCCGCTCGAGCGTCCACCCCTCGGCAAAGCTTTCGATCAGCTCATCGATCCGGTCGGCGTGCGCCGTGACGCCCTCGACCAGCGCGACGGTGTAGTCCAGGTACGACGGATGCGGGGTCTGCATCCGCTGCAGGTAGCCCTTGAGCACCTCGGGCACCGGGGCGTCCCGCAGGTCCGCCTCGTAGAGCACGTCGAGCGCCCGCTTGCGCGCCTTGCGGCGCGCCGACATCGACGAGACGACCTCCCGGTCGGACACCTCTTAGGCCCGGCCCAGGTAGCGGCCGTCGCGGGTGTCGACCTTGATCTTCTCCCCGGTGGTGATGAACAGCGGCACCTGCACGGTCGCGCCGGTGACGACGGTCGCGGGCTTGTTCCCACCGGTGGACCGGTCGCCCTGCAGCCCCGGCTCGGTGTAGGTGACCTCCAGGACGACGCTCGCCGGCAGCTCGACGTAGAGCGGCGTTCCCTCGTGCGTGGCCACGATCGCCTCGGCCTCTGGCAGGAGGTACTTCGCCGCGTCGCCCACGATCCCGCCCGGCACTTGGACCTGGTCGTATGAGGCGAGGTCCATGAAGACGAACTCTTCGCCGTCGGCGTACAGGTACTGCATCGACCGCTTGTCGACGGTGGCGGTGTCGACCTTGGTGCCGGCGTTGAACGTGCGGTCCACGACCTTGCCCGAGCGCACGTTCTTCAGCGTGGTCCGCACGAACGCGCCGCCCTTGCCGGGCTTGACGTGTTGGAACTCCACGACGGACCACAGCTCGCCGTCGAGGTTGAGGACCATGCCGTTCTTGAGGTCATTGGTGGTTGCCATGCCAGCGCGCGTCTCTTTCGTCGATCGAAAAGCTCGCCGAAGTCTACCGGCCACGGCGGCTTCCACCGCGCTCGGGTGTTGCCCACCACTTGACTTTTAGGAAAGTTTACTTATCGTTTGGCTTCAATAGGTTTGGGCGGCGACCCCAGGGAGGCGACCATGAACCGGTTCCGTACGCGACTCATCATGGGAGCCGCAGTGGTGATCGCAGCCGCCGCCGTCGGCTTCGGCATCGCCCCGGCGCAGGCGGCCGGCGGGCTGAGCGCCACCTTCAGCAAAGACTCCGACTGGGGCTCCGGCTACCAGGGCAAGTACACGATCAAGAACGGCTCCACCAGCACGATCACCTCGTGGAAGGTCGAGTTCGACCTGCTGTCCGGCACGATGGGTACCTTCTGGGACGCCCTCGTCACCACGTCCGGCAGCCACCAGACCGCTGTCAACCGCGACTACAACGGGACCGTGGCGCCGGGCGCAAGCGTCAGCTTCGGCTTCATCGTCAACGGCGGCGGCGGTACCAGCCCGGCCAACTGCCGGCTCAACGGCGCCTCGTGCGACGCCGGCGGCGGAGGGGGCGGGGACACCACGCCACCGAGCGTCCCGGGCAGCCTGCGGGTCACCGGTACCTCCTCGAGCAGCGTCGGCCTGGCCTGGAACGCCTCCACCGACAACGTCGGCGTCACCGGGTACGAGGTGCTGCGGGACACCACGGTGGTCGCCACGGTAACCGGCACCAGCGCAACGGTCAGCCAGAGCTGCGCCACGACCGCGACCTACCGGGTGCGGGCGCGTGACGCGGCGGGCAACCGGTCCGGCCTGTCCAACCAGGTCAGCGCCACCACCGGAGGCTGCGGCGGCGGCGGGACGGTGGCCCTGCCGGTCGCCCCGTACGTCGACATGGGCGCGTTCCCGACCCCGGACATGCCGAGCATGGCCACGAGCGGCAACCTCAAGGGCTTCACGATGGCGTTCATCATCAGCGTGGGCTGCCGGGCCTCCTGGTTCAACGCCTTCGACCCGCGCACCCGCTGGAGCGGGGATCAGGTCGACGCGATCCGGGCCCGGGGCGGCGACGTGAAGATCTCCTTCGGCGGCGCCAACGGCATCGAGCTGGCCCAGGACTGCCAGACCGTCTCCGCGCTGGCCGCCGAGTACCAGGCGGTGGTCAACGCGTACCAGCTCAGGTACATGGACCTGGACATCGAGGGCGCGGCCGTGGCCGACCCCACCTCGGTCAACCGGCGCTCGCAGGCGCTGGCCCAGGTGCAGCGCGCCACGCCGGGCCTGAAGATCTCCCTGACCTTGCCCGTGCTCCCGGAGGGGCTGACCGCCGACGGCGTCAACGTGGTCCGCTCGGCCATCAGCGCGGGCGTCAACATCGACCTGGTCAACGTGATGGCCATGGACTACCAGCGCCCGACCGGCGACTACGGCGAGTTCGCCAAGCAGGCCGCCCGGTCGACGTTCAACCAGATCAGGCCGCTGTTCCCGGGGCTCACCGACGCCCAGGTCTGGCGCAAGGTCGGGGTCACCCCCATGCTCGGCCAGAACGACGACGGCGGCTTCTTCCGCCAGTCCGACGCCAGCGACCTGGTCGCCTTCGCCAAGACCGTGCACCTGGGCTTCCTGTCCTTCTGGGAGGAGACCCGCGACCGCAACGCCTGCAGCGGCGCGCTGTTCCGCTGCACCAACGTGACCCAGTCGCCCTTCGAGTTCAGCCGGATCTTCGCCGGGTTCACCGGGTAGCCGCGGGTTCACCCGGCAGCCGCGAACAGTTATGCCGGAGCGGGCCGGGGTGGCGCTCGAGGGCGCGCCACCCCGGCCTCTCCTCGGATACCGTTCGCGGCATGAGGTCAGTCGGCCGCCAGCGGGCGCAGCGCAGCGGAGCCCGCGGTCAAGCGGCCGGAACCTGGCGGCAACGCTGCCGCCTGCTGGGGCTGGCCGGGTCGCTGGCCATTGCGGTGGGCGGCTTCGGAGCCGGCGCGCTGCCGGCCGCGGCTCGGGACCTGCGAGCGTGGTCGACCCCGGCCGTCGCGCTGGTGTACCTCGGGCTCACCCTGCTCGTCGCCGCGTGGCTGCGGCTGGGCCGGCTCGTGGCGGCCGGTGAGACCAGGCCACGCGACCTGGTCGTCACCCTGCTGTGGTGGGCCGCCCCACTGGTCCTCGCGCCGCCGATGTACAGCCGCGATGTCTACAGCTACCTGGCCCAGGGCACCATCGCGGTCAAGGGGATGGACCCCTACGCCGTCGGCCCGGCGGTGCTGGGCGGGTCGCTGGCCGACGACATCGCGCCGGTCTGGCTGCACTCGGCTGCGCCGTACGGCCCGCTGTTCCTGGCCGGCGCCGCAGCCGTCATGCGGGTCGCCGGCGGGCACGCGGCGCTCGCGGTGCTCGGCATGCGGCTGCTCGCGCTGGCCGGGCTTGCGTTGCTGGTGTACTGCGTGCCGCGGCTGGCCGCCCGGTCGGGCACCGCGCCGGCGCGGGCGCTGTGGCTGGGCGTACTCAACCCGCTCGTGCTCCTGCACCTGGTGGCCGGAGCGCACAACGACGCCCTGATGGTCGCGTTCCTGGTGGCCGGTTTGCTGCTGGCGGTGCGCGGCCGGCCGGCGCTGGGCGTCGCGGTGCTCGCCCTCGCCGTCCTGGTCAAGGCGCCCGCGGTGGTCGCCCTCGCGTTCGTGGTACCGCTGTGGGCCGACCGCATGCGCGGCTGGCCCCGGCCGGCGGCGCTGGCGGCGGCGGCGCTGGGGACCGCGGTGGTCGCGACCGGCACGGTGGTCGCGGTCACCGCCCTGACCGGCAACGGGTACGGCTGGATCGGCCTGCTTCGCTCGCCTGGTGTGGTTCGCAACGGCCTGTCGATCACGACCGACCTGGGGTTGCTCGCCGGCTTCGTCGGGCACGCCCTCACCGGGGTGGACCCGGAGCCGGCCGTCGCGATGTGGCGGTTCACCGGTGCCGGGCTCGCCCTCGCGATCACCGCGCTGATGTTATGGCGCGCCTTGCCGGCGCCCCCGCGCCTGCATCCGGCCGGCGCGTTCGGCCTCGCGATGAGCGCGATCGTGCTGCTGAGCCCGGTGGTGCACCCGTGGTACCCGCTGTGGGGCTTCATACCGCTCGCCGCGACCAGCCACGACCGGCGGATCCGGCGGTGCATCGTCGTGTTATCGGTCGTCGCCGCCTACGTGGTCATGCCCGACGGTGGCGACCGTACGGCGGCCCACGTGCTCGCCGGCGGGGCCGGCCTACTCCTTGGGCTGTTCCTTGGGGGCTTTCGGCCCCGGCTCGCGCAACGGCCGGGCCAGGTACTGCAGGGCCAGCGTGTACCCATCGACGCCCAGCCCGCAGATCACTCCGGTGGCCACGGCGGAGACCACCGAATGGTGCCGGAACTCCTCCCGGGCGTGGATGTTGGAGATGTGCACCTCGACCAGCGGCCCCCGCAGCAGGGCGCAGGCGTCCCGTAACGCGTACGAGTAGTGCGACCAGGCACCGGGGTTGAGCACGATCGGGGCGCCCTCGTCGGCGGCCGCGTGCAGCCACCCGATCATCTCGGCCTCGGCATCGGTCTGCCGGACCGTGACGTCCAAGCCGAGCGCCGCCCCGTCCCGCACGCAGCGCTCGACGAGGTCCGCGTAGCTGGTCAGCCCGTAGACATCGACCTGACGTGTCCCCAGCTGGCCCAGGTTGGGACCGTTGAGCACGTAGACCTTCACGGCACCTCCGACGCGATCTCGGTGAATGCGGCGCGCAGCAGCTCCTCGTCCGGCGAGTCCAAGATGGACGGTGCGGCAAGGCCGTCCAGCACCACGAACCGCAGCCGCCCGCCCCGGGCCTTCTTGTCCACCCGCATGACCGACCGCAGCCGGGGCCAGGCCGAAGCCGGGTAGCGCACGGGCAGGCCCAGGCTGGTCAGCACCGTCTCGTGCCGGTGCGCGGTGTCGGCTTCGAGCCGGCCGGCGAGCCGGCCCAGGGCGGCGGCGTAGACCAGGCCCACCGACACGGCGTGGCCGTGCCGCCAGGCGTACCCCTCGACGTTCTCGATCGCGTGCGCCAGCGTGTGGCCGTAGTTGAGGATCTCGCGCAGCCCGGACTCGCGCAGGTCCGCGCCGACCACGTCGGCCTTCACGCATACCGATCGCACGACCAGCTCGCGCAGCACGGCACCGCGCGGGTCGGTGGCGGCCGCCGGGTCGCGCTCGATCAGGTCGAGGATGGCCGGGTCGGCGATGAAGCCGCACTTGACCACCTCGGCCAGCCCTGCGGTACGGTCGGCCACCGGCAGGCTGTCCAACGTGGACAGATCACAGAGGACACCCACCGGCGGGTGGAACGCCCCGACGAGGTTCTTGCCGGCGGCCGTGTTCACCCCGGTCTTGCCGCCCACGGCGGCGTCCACCATCCCGAGCAGGCTCGTGGGCACCTGCACCACGGCCACGCCGCGCAGCCAGCAGGCCGCGACGAAGCCGGCCAGGTCGGTCACGGCACCCCCGCCCACCCCGACGACGACATCGGTACGGGTGAATCCGGCCGCGCCCAGCGCGTCCCAGCACCGGGCCGCGACCTCGACGGTCTTGCCGGCCTCGGCGTCGGGGACCGGCACCGGCAGCGGCTGGATCCCGGCGGCCCGCAGCGCGCCGGCCACGCGTTCGGCGTGCTCCCGCAACGGTTCGGCGAACAGGACCGCGGCCTGTGCGGCGCCCTCCACGAGCTTTGGGAGCGCGGCGAGCAGGTCGCGGCCGACGAGCACCGGGTACGGCCGCTCGCCGCTCACCTTGACCTCGGTCGGCGCGATCATCGTGCCGAGCGTAGCGGGCTCATCCGTCGCCTTCGCCGGCCGGGCGCCAGGCGGCGTCCTCGACCAGGCGGGCGGCGAGCGCCCGCACCGCGTCCCGCAGCGCCTCCGGGCGGCGGATCACGAACGGCCAGCCCAGTGCCGCGAGCATCTGTGCCATGCCCTCCAGGCGCTCGACCCGCGCCAGCATGAGCACGCCGCCGTCGACCTCGCGCAGCGCGCCGACCATCGGCGATATCCGCCGGCGCGCCTCGTCCAGCGTCGTGGCGAGCACGACCTCCACCTCGTGCGGGTACGGAGCGGCCGCCATGGCGCGGATCACCTGCCCGACCGTGTCGATGTCCCGCGGCGGCTCGAATGTCTCAGCGCCCAGGCGCACGTCGGACATGCGGTCCATGCGTAACATCCGGACCGCGGCTTGCGCCCGGTCATAGCCGGTGACGTACCACCTCCCGGCGTACAGGACCAGGCCGTACGGATCCAGCTCCCGGACGCTGTTCTGGCCACGCCAGGACCGGTATGCCACCTGCACCCGGCGCCTGCGCGCGGCCGCCTCGCCGAGCGAGAGCAACACGCCGGCAGCCGGCGCGGCACCCTGCCGGGCCGGTGCGGCGAAGCCGAATGTGCGCCGCACCGCCTCGGCACGCTCCTGCAGCGGCGCCGGCAGCACGCGCCAGATCTTCGCCAGCGCACTGTCCCCCGTGGACAGTCCCAGCCGCTCACCGGCGAGCAGCCCGAGCACCACGGCGACCGCCTCGTCGTCGGTGAGCATCAGCGGCGGTAACCGGTACCCGGGCAGCAGGCGGTACCCGCCGTGGCGGCCGCGCCGGCCCTCGACCGGGATGCCCAGCTCGACCAGGCGGCCGGCATAGCGGCGCACCGTCCGCTCGTCCACACCGAGCCGCCGGGCAAGCTCCGGGCCGGTCAGCTCGTGATCCGCCTGGAGCAGCTCCAGCAGCGCCAGCACACGGTCCTGTGACATGGGGCCACTCCAGAATCAGGGCGAGTTCTGCCCTGATTGTCACCTACCGTCGCGACCTGACGACACACGTCTTGGTACCGATTCTGGCTGTGCGGACGTCTTGGCGGCCGAGGCCGTGCCCGGACGGTGATGCTAGGCCCAGACGAAGGCTCCCAAGGTTGCCGCGCTCAGCGGCCGGCGAGCCAGGTCATGATCCCGGCGACGATGTCCTCGGGCTTCCGGCCATCGGTGTCGACGACGATGGTGGCGACCTCCTCGTAGAGCGGGCGGCGCTGGTCGAGCAGGTACCGCAGGGTCGCCCGCGGGTTGACCGTCAACAGTGGACGGCCGACGCCGAGCCCGACCCGGCTCACCGCCTCGGCGAGCCCGACCTGCAGGTACACCACGGTGTGCCCGCGCAGCGCCGCCCGGGTCTCCTCGGCCAGGATCGCGCCCCCGCCGAGGGCCAGCACACCGCCGTGAGTGCGCAGCGCCGCCGCCACCGCCGAGCGTTCCAGCGCCCGGAAATGCGCCTCACCGTCGTCGACGAAGATGTCGGAGATGGGCTTGCCGGCGGTGGCCTCGATGTCGGCGTCGGTGTCGCGCAGCGCCACGCCGAGCGCCTCCGCCAGCAGCGCGCCCACAGTGGACTTCCCGGCGCCGGGCGCGCCGACCAGGACACATACCGGTCCGCTCATCGGATCACCAGGTGCTCGAGGTAGCCGGCCACGTTGCGGCGAAGCTCCGGGAGCGAGTCCCCGCCGAACTTCTCCATCGCCGCCTCGGCCAGCGCCAGCGCCACCATCGTCTCGGCCACCACGGCCGCCGCCGGCACCGCGCACACGTCGGAGCGCTGGTTGATCGCGGTGGCCGGCGCCCCGGTCACAACGTCCACCGTGGACAGCGGCCGGTTGAGCGACGAGATGGGCTTCATCGCCGCGCGTACCCGCACGGGTTCGCCCGTGGTCATGCCGCCCTCCAGGCCGCCGGCGCGGTCGGTGACCCGGCGCACCCCGTCCGCCGTGGGCACGATCTCGTCGTGCGCCTGCGAGCCCCGGGAACGGGCCTGGGTGAACGCGTCGCCGACCTCGACTCCCTTGATCGCCTGGATGGACATCAACGCGGTGGCCAGCCGCGCGTCCAGCTTGCGGTCCCATTGCACATGGCTGCCCAACCCCGGAGGTACGCCGTAAGCCAGCACCTCCACGATCCCGCCGAGGGTGTCGGCATCGCGCTTGGCGGCATCGACCTCGGCCACCATCCGCGTGCTGGCCTCGGGGTCCAGGCAGCGCAACGGGTCGGCGTCGATGCGGTCGGCATCCTCGGGATGGGGCGCCACGCCGGTCTTGACCGCGACGGTACCCAGCTCGACGACGTGCGAGACGATCTCGACGCCCAGCCCCTGGCGCAGCAGGGCCTTGGCGACGGTGCCCAGGGCGACCCGGGCCGCGGTCTCGCGGGCGCTCGCGCGCTCCAAGATTGGGCGGGCGTCGGTGTGCCCGTACTTCTGCATGCCGGCGAGGTCGGCGTGGCCCGGCCGGGGCCGGGTCAGCGGGGCGTTGCGGGCCTGGCTCGCCAGCACCTCGGGGTCGACCGGGTCGGCGGCCATGACCGTCTCCCACTTGGGCCACTCCGAGTTGCCGACCCGGATCGCGACCGGGCTACCGAGTGTTACGCCGTGCCGCACCCCACCGACGAGCTCGACCTCGTCCTGCTCGAAGCTCATGCGCGCGCCGCGGCCGTACCCGAGCCGGCGGCGCGCCAGCTCCCGGACGATGTCGGCGCTCGTCACCTCGATCCCGGCGGGTACGCCCTCCAGGATGGCGACGAGCGCGGGCCCGTGCGACTCACCCGCGGTCAACCAGCGCAGCACGGCAGACAGTGTGTCACGAACCGGCTCCCGATCATTCTGGGCGGTGAGGTATCGTTCGCGATATCGCACTGATATCGCAGGAGGCGTCATGCCCGAGCCGTCCGAGGAGCGGAGCCCGGCTGACCTGCTGCTCAGCGCCCTCGACCAGCTGCCACCGGAGGACCGCAAGCGGGTGCTGGCATGGCTGCTCGGTGGTGGCCACATCTGGGCGCGGGCACCCCTGGGGCTCCGCACGTTCCGGCCGGAGCCGCTCACCAGCCTCCCGCAGCTGTCCACAGTGGAGGCTGAGGCGCTGATGGTGCGGTCCGCCTCGCTGCGTGGCGAGCACCAGACCGTGCCGGTACGGCTACCCACCGACCTGTACAGGCGGCTGCGGGACTGGTGCCAGGAGCAGGGCTTCTCGATGGCGACAGTGATCCGGGGCCTGGTCGCCCGCTTCCTCGACCAGCGCGGAGCTCAGCCGCCGCCGGATGCCCCCGCCGGCTAGCCCTGGCGGGCGGCCGCCGCCGCCATGAGGGCGGCGCGCATCTGCTCGACCGGGGCGGCCACGCCGGTGAACACGACGAACTGGTGCACCGCCTGGGCCAGCAGCAGGTCCAGGCCCGAGACGATCGCGGCGCCGGCCGCCTGCGCCGCCGCGGCCAGCGGGGTGGGCCAGGGATCGTAGATCGCGTCGAAGACGACGCCATCCGGTCGCCACCGGACGCTGGCGAGCTCGTCGGCGACGCCCTTGGGGACCGTCGAGATGACCACGTCCGCGGCGGCCGCCCCTGCGGCGTCCGCCCACGACCCCGCGTGCAGCACGATCCCGAGCCGGTCGGCGACCGGACGCAGGGCGTCGACCGCGGCCGGCCGGCGGGCGTACACGGTCACCGCGGCACCGAAGTCGGCCGCGGCGGCGAGGGCAGCCCGGGCGGTGCCGCCCGCCCCCAGCACCGCGATCCCGTCCACACTCGACACTCCGGCTGCCCGCAGCGCGTCGACCATGCCCGGGGCGTCGGTGTTGTCGGCATGCCAGCGGCCGTCCCTGCGGACCAGCGTGTTGGCCGCACCGAGCGCGCCGGCCAGCGGCGAGACGGTGTCGGCCACGGCGATGCCGACCTCCTTGAGCGGCATGGTCAACGACAGGCCAACCCACTCCGGACCCAGGCTGGCCACCAGGTCGGGCAGCTCCGTGTCGGCGCACTCGATCGCGATGTACCGCCAGTCGCGCAGCCCCGCGGCGGCGTACCCGGAGTTGTGGATCACCGGCGAGAGCGAGTGGCCGACGGGCTTGCCGGCGACGGCGGCCCGGCACATCTTCGCGCCCGCGCGCGCGGCGTCAGAGGCCATTCTTCCGGGCGGTCGCGATGTTGCGCAGGTGCTCGTTGTAGTCGGCGGTGAAGGCGGAGTGGCCTTCCTTGTCGATGCGCACGAAGTAGAGCCAGTTCCCCTTCGGCGGGTCGATTGCGGCGGCGAGCGCGTCCTTGCCCGGGTTGCCGATGGGCCCCGGCGGCAGCCCGGCCACCCCGTACGTGCGGTACGGGTTCTTGGGGTCGGACAGCTCCGCCGTGCTCAGCCCGTGCTTGCGCGGCAGCCCGTTGAGCTCGCGCCAGTAGTTGGTACACGAGTCGAACTGCAGCTCCATCGGCTTGTCGAGCCGGTTGTACACGACCCGGGCGATCTTGCCCAGGTCTTCCGGCACGCCCGCCTCGCCCTGCACCAACGACGCGGTGATCAGGACCTCGAACGGCGTGACCCCTTTCTGCTGGGCGAGCTCGGTGATCCGCAGCTCCTGCGCGACCTTGAGGAACTCGTTGACCATCGTCTTGAGGACCTCGGTGGCCGTCACTCCGGGGTTGAAGGCGTAGGTCTCGGGATACAGGAAGCCTTCGACGCTCTTGATGCTCTGCTTCTTGTCCGCACGGTTGAACCAGAAGTCGGGCACGCCCAGCGCGATCGGATCCTTGGCCGCTGCCTCCAGCTCGGGTAGCGGAATGCCGACGCGCTTGGAGATCTCGGTCAGCGTCTCCTTGTAGGTCAACCCTTCGGCGAGGGTCACGTTGTTGGTCACCCGCGCCGACCCGTCGATCATCATCGCGAGCGCGTCCTTGGCGCGCATCTGTAACCGGAGCTTGTAGAAGCCGGGCTGGATCGTAGTGCTTCGCGTGTTGGCATTCGCCGCCTGGACAAACGCCTTGGTGCTCTTGACCACGCCCTTGGCGTACAGCGTGTTGGCGATGTCCGTGGCGGTCTGGCCCTTCTTGACCTCGATGGTGATCTCGCCGCTGCCACCGGAGTTGTAGTCCGGTACGGCGAAGACGTCCTGCAGCTTGCCGAAGCCGTACCAGGCGCCCACCCCGAGCGCGCCGAGAATGATCAGGGTCAGGAAGAGCGCCAGCAGCGAGCGACCGCGTCGCCGCTTGTCACGGCTGCCCGGGTCGAAACCTCCGCGGTTCCCGCCGCCACGCCGCGCGTCGCGCCGGTGCCTATGTCGCCCCCGCTCCTCGTCTTCGAGCTCCAGCTCGAGGTCGTCCCACATCAGGCCATCCTCCGCCGTGCGTCGAGCCAACCCTGAAGGATCTCGACCGCGGCCGCCTGGTCCACGACCGAGCGTTGACGCCTTCCTCGGACGCCACGCTCGGAGAGCCTACGCGCTGCGGCAACGGTCGACATCCTCTCGTCGGTGAGCGCCACCGGTACCGGATCGATAAGCTTCGCTAGATTCTCGGCGTACTCCCTGCTCAGAGCCGCCGCCTGGCCCTCCTGCCCGCGCAAGGTGACGGGCAGGCCGACGATGACCTGAACAACCTGCAGGTCACGGACCAACTGGGCTATCCGCAGCATGTCGGGCGGCGCCTGGTCACCGGGCGCGACCGCACGGGAAACCGTTTCCAGCGGCGTGGCGAGGATCCCGTCCGGATCGCTGACGGCGAGGCCGACCCGGACCGAGCCGACATCGACGCCGAGCCGCACGCCAGGTGTCACAGCGGGGTCACGCTTCGGCAAGCGCCTTCTCGATCGCGCCAAGCAGCCGGGGTGCCTCGTCGGCGGGCAGGCCACCGCCCTGGGCCAGCTCGGGGCTGCCGCCGCCACGTCCGGACAGCGCACCCTTCACCAGGTCGGTCGCGGACAGGCCGCGCTCGCGGGCTGCCGGGTTGACCGCGACCACGAGCGACGCCTTGCCACCCGAACGGGCCGCCACGGCGACCACGCCCGGGCGCCCGGCCGGGATCCGGCCCCGGATCTCCTGCGCGAGGGTACGCACATCGTTCGCCCCCGCACCCTCCGGCGCCTCGGTGCCGACATAGGCGATCCCGCGCACGTCCCGTGCGCTCTCGGCCAGGGCGCCCGCGCCCGCCAGCACCAGGTGACCGCGCAGCTTCTCCAGCTCCCGCTCGGCGTCGCGTAGCTGCGCCACGGTCTGCTCGACCCGCTCGGCCACCTGTTCGTTGGGCACCCGGTAGAGCTCGGCCAGCCTCGACACGAGCAGATGCTCCCGGGCGAGGTAGGCGAACGCGTCGAGACCGACCAGCGCCTCGACCCGGCGTACCCCCGCGCCGATCGACGACTCGTGCAGGATCTTCACCAGACCGAGCTGCCCGGAGCGGGCCGCGTGGGTGCCGCCACACAGCTCACGGGCGTACTCGCCGACCTCGACCACCCGTACGTCGTCGGCATACTTCTCGCCGAAGAGCGCCACCGCGCCGAGCTTGCGCGCCTCCTCCAGCGAGGTGATGAACGCGCGCACCTTGAGGTCGTCGATGAGCACCTCGTTGACCTTTTGCTCGACGTCGTGCAGCACGCTGGGCGGCACCGCATGCGGGGTGTTGAAGTCGAACCGCAGCCGGCCCGGGGCGTTGAGCGATCCGGCCTGGGTGGCCGACTCGCCGAGGAAGTTGCGCATGGTCTGGTGCACCAGGTGGGTCGCGGTGTGCGCCCGGGAGATCGCCCGGCGGCGGTCGGCCATGATCGAGGCGTTGCCCCCCTGGCCGGTGCGTATCTCGCCGTGCGCGACCCGGCCGCGGTGCACGATCAGGCCGGGGATCGGCTGCTGGACGTCGTACACCTCGAAGTTGCCGCCGGTGACCGTGATCAGCCCGTGGTCGGGCTGCTGGCCGCCGCCCTCGGCGTAGAACGGGGTGGCGTCGAGCACGATCTCGACCTCGTCGCCCTCGCTCGCGCCGGACAGCGGACCGTCCTCGCCGAGCACCGTCCGGATGGTCGCCTCGTGACCCGTCTGCTGGTAGCCGGTGAACTCCACCGGGCCGCCGGCGTCCAGCGCGGACCGGTACACCGACAGGTCCGCGTGACCGGTCTTGCGCGCCGCGGCGTCGGCCTTCGCCCGCCGCCGCTGCTCGGTCATGAGCCGCCGGAAGCCGTCCTCGTCGACCGACAGGCCCTGCTCGGCCGCGATCTCCAGGGTCAGGTCGATCGGGAAGCCGTACGTGTCGTGGAGCTGGAACGCCTTATCGCCAGGCAGCGTGGTGCGTCCCGCCTTGCGGGTCTCGGCGATGGCGAGGTCGAGGATCGTGGTGCCCTGCCGCAGCGTGGCCAGGAACGCCTCCTCCTCGCCATAGGCGTACGAGGAGATGCGCTCGTACTCGGCCGCCACCTCGGGGTAGGACGGCGCCATGGCGTCGCGCGCCACCGGCAGCAGCTCGGGTAGCACCGGACCGTTCCAGCCGAGCAGGCGCATCGCCCGGATCGACCGGCGCAGGATCCGGCGCAGCACGTACCCCCGACCCTCGTTGGACGGGGTCACCCCGTCGGCGATGAGCATCAGCCCGGTGCGCACGTGGTCGGCGATCACCCGCAGCCGCACGTCGTCGGGGTGCGACTCGTTCGCCTTGTGGCCCGACCGCGCGCCGTAGCGCTTACCGGACAGCTCCGCCGCCCGGTCCAGGACCGGCTTGATCTCGTCGATCTCGTAAATGTTGTCGACGCCCTGCAGGAGCGCAGACACCCGCTCCAGGCCCATGCCGGTGTCGATGTTCTTCGCCGGCAGCTCGCCGAGGATCGGGTAGCTCTCCTTGCCCTCGCCCGGTCCGCGCTCGTACTGCATGAAGACCAGGTTCCAGAACTCCAGGTACCGGTCCTCGTCGACCTCCGGGCCGCCCTCCTTGCCGTACTCCGGGCCGCGGTCGACATAGATCTCCGAGCACGGACCGCACGGGCCCGGGATGCCCATGGACCAGAAGTTGTCGGCCATGCCCCGGCGCACGATGCGCTCCTTCGGCAGGCCGACCACGCGATGCCAGATCTCGATCGCCTCGTCGTCGTCGAGGTAGACCGTCGCCCAGATCTTGTCCGGGTCCAAGCCGTAGCCGCCGGCGTCGACCGGCTTGGTCGCCAGGTCCCAGGCGAGGCTGATCGCGCCTTCCTTGAAGTAGTCGCCGAAGGAGAAGTTGCCGTTCATCTGGAAGAACGTGCCGTGCCGGGTGGTCTTGCCGACCTCGTCGATGTCGGGTGTGCGGATCACCTTCTGCACGCTGGCCGCGCGCTTGTAGGGCGGCGTGCGCTGGCCGAGGAAGTACGGCACGAACTGGACCATGCCCGCGTTGACGAACAGCAGGTTGGGGTCGTCGATCGCGGGCAGCGGGGCGCTGGGCACGACGGTATGCCCGGTCGCCTCGAAATGGGCCAGGAAACGGCGCTTGATCTCCGCGGTCCTCATTGGTGCTGCTTGCCTTCCTCGGGGTACAGGTCCTCGTCCAGGACGAGGCCCTCTTCGATGGCCTCGCGGATCTGGGCTTCCCGCTCGGCCATGCCGTCACGAACGTCGTCCACAAAGGTACGCACGGACTCGGCGAAGCCGGCAGTCGATTCCCGCACCGAGGCGGCCAGCCCGCCCGGGGTGAGCGAGCGGGCTCGCTTGGTGACCGCGCGCACCACGAGCGCGCCGACCGCGATGCCCAGACCGAGCCAGAAGATGCGCTTCATGTGTCGTCTCCTTCTCGCGGCTCTAGCGGCCGCCGGCGGCCCGCGCGGCGCGGCGGGCGGCGCGCCGCCGCTGCTTCAGCTCGTCGCGCACCTGCGCCTCCTCGGCGGCGCGGCGCCGGTTCTCAGCGGCCTTGCGTACGCCGTACCCGAACGCCGCCACCTTCACCAGCGGGTTGGCCGCGGCACCCGCCACGATCGTCGACAGGTTCGCCACGTTGGCGCTGACCCGCGCCGCGCTGTCGGTGATCGTGTCCAGGCGGGTGAGCTGGAGGTTGACCCCATCGAGCGAGGTGTGCACCTGGCCGAGCGCGGTGTTGACGTTGGTGATCGTCTCGTTGAGATTGCTGAGCATCGGCCCGGTCTGGTCGGCGATCGTCCGCAGCGTGTCGGTGGCTGCGTCGACGGTGCGGCGCGCACGCAGGATCGTCACCGCCGCCGCGAGCGCCAGCATCAAAAACGCACCGGCCGCGACCAGCGCGGCGATCTCTCCACCAGACACGCTCGGCTCCCTCCACTGTGCACACGGCTTGACCAACGTGGGAGACCCTACCGTTACCGGCGGTGCACCGCTCTACGGCCCGGCCCACTACCCCTGGGAGCCGTGGAACGCGATCCGGTTGAACACTTTCAACGTCGCGACCGAACCGGGGCAGGCCGGGTCGCCCGCCGGTGGACCGGTCGGCTCGGCGCCGGCCGCCGGGCTCGCCGTGCCGCTCGCTGCCGGGCTTGCCGCAGCGCTCGCTGCCGGGCTCGCCGTCCGGCCCCCGGGAGCGCGCGCCGTCGGGCCCGAGGTACCTGCGCCCGGGGCGCCGGTCGGCCCGACCGTGGGGCGCACCGGCTTGACGTCGCAGACGGGCACCCGGACCCACAGGTCGAGCACGTACTCGTCGCGCTGCCAGCAGCTGTCGAATCCGTCGATGCCTTCGGCCGGGCAGCCCGCTACGGTCCAGGGCGTCCAGCCGTTGCGGCGCAGGGCCGCGGCGTACACCCGGTTGGTCTCCTCGGGGCCGCGGGCGGACTCCCAGGTGCGCTCCCGGACACGGCACTCGCGGATGCACCACCGGCTGCCGTACGCCTCGTCGTGGTGCCCGCCGGCGGCCCACTTCGGCAGGTCCATGCCGTCGAACTCGACGAAGACCTGGTCCTGGGTGGCCCACTGGATCGCGAGCACGCCGACCGGCGCACCGAGCAGGACCGCCGCGACGAGGGACAGCGTTGCGGCGCGCAGCCGCGCCACGGCACGCAGCTGCCGGCGCAGCTCGGCGCGGGCGCGCGAACGCCGGGCGGGCGCGGGTTGGGCGCCGCTGGCCGGCTCGCCCGTGCCGCCCGGTGCCGCGAGGGGAGTACGCCTTGCCGGCCGCTCCCGGGCTCGCAGGCGCTCAGGGCCGGCCACCCGGACCCGGGGGATGTCGCCGGTCGTGGCGAACTCCTGCCACGGTCCGCCGCCACGGCTATCCGGCGCCGGACCAGGTGGGCGTGATGCGGCTGGCTGTGGCGGGGCGGGCGGTCGTGGTGCTGGCGGTGGCGGGGCTGGCGGGGCTGGTAACGGCGCGCTGCGCGCCTCGCTGTCGCGGCGCCGTCGCTGCCGCTCGGAGTCGCCGAGGGTGACCGGCCGGCCAGGAGGCGCGCCGGCACCCTCGCCCCGGGGCGGCGCGGGCGCGTCAGCACCCTCGCCCCGGGGCGGCGCGGGCGCGTCAGCGCCCTCGCCCCGGGGCGCGAACAGGTTGCCCAGCGAGGGGAGTCGCGGCCGGCCGAAGCGGCGGCCCGAGGCGGCCGGCGGCCCGGTCGGCGGCGGGCCTGTTGGCGGCGGCACGGGTGGCGGCGGCCCTGTTAGCGGGCCCGATGGCGGTGGGCCTGTTGGCGGCGGCGGCCTGCGTAACAGCGGTCCCTCGCCGGTGTCCTCCAGGTTGCGGGGACGGGCGGCCAGCCCATCCGAGCCGCGCGGCTCGACAACGGGCGTACCCCTTGGCGGTGTCCGGTGGCGGGCGTGCGGCCGCTGGTCCGGCGAACCCGGCGCCGGCCGGGGACCGATGTCGGCACCCTCGTCACGCGCGCTGCGCAGCTCGGCGAGCCAGCCGAGATCCTCGTCCGTGGGCCCGTCGTTCCGGTTCCCGCGGCCGCGGCGGCGCTTGCCGTCGTCCGAGCCGCTGTCGCGGGGTGCCACGCTGCGCAACACCTCCCGTGCGGGCTCAGCCGGTCTCGGCGTCCCGGTCGTCTGCGCCGGTCGTGCCCCGCACAATACGCCGTAGCCGGGCCACGCGTTCGGCCACGGCCCGTTCCGCACCGTGCCCGCTGGGCCGGTAGTAGTCCCGGCCGACCACCTCGTCAGGCGGGTACTGCTGGGTGAGGACGCCGCGCGGGTCGTCGTGCGGGTAGGCGTACCCGACGCCGTGGCCGAGCCCTCGCGAACCAGGGTAGTGGGAGTCGCGCAGGTGCCGGGGAACCGAGCCGGCCAGGCCCGCCCGTACGTCTTCCATCGCCGCGCCGATGGCCGTGACGACCGCGTTGGACTTGGGCGCGGTCGCCAGGTGGATGACGCCCTGCGCCAGGTTGAGCTGCGCCTCGGGCAGCCCGACGTACTCCACGGCGTGCGCCGCGGCGGTCGCGACCAGCAGCGCGGTCGGGTCGGCCATCCCGATGTCCTCGCTGGCGAAGATGACCATCCGCCGCGCGATGAACCGGGGGTCCTCGCCGGCGACGAGCATGCGCGCCAGGTAGTGCAGCGCGGCGTCCACGTCCGAGCCGCGCATGCTCTTGATGAACGCGCTGACCACGTCGTAGTGGGCGTCGCCGGCGCGGTCGTAACGCAGAGCCGCCACGTCGACGGCCTTCTCGGCCGTAGCCAGGTCGATCCCGGTACGCCCCTGGGCCGCGGCGCCGGCTGCCGCGGCTTCCAGCGCGGTGAGCGCCTTGCGGACGTCGCCACCGGCCAACCGGACCATGTGGTCCTCGGCGTCGGGGGCGAGCGCGACCGAGCCACCGAGCCCGCGCTCGTCGGCCAGCGCCCGCCGGACCAGGCCGCGGACCGCGTCGTCGTCCAGCGGATGCAGGGTCAGCAGCACGCAGCGCGACAGCAGCGGCGAGATCACCGAGAAGTACGGGTTCTCGGTGGTGGCCGCGAGCAGCGTGATGGTCCGGTCCTCGACGGCCGACAGCAGCGAGTCCTGCTGGGTCTTGCTGAACCGGTGCACCTCATCGATGAACAGCACGGTCGGAGCGCCGCCGGCGCGGCGGGCCCGGCGCGCCGAGTCGATGACCGCCCGGACGTCCTTCACCCCGGCCGACAGCGCGGACATCGCCACGAAACGCCGGTCCGAGGCGGCGGCGACGAGGTGGGCGATCGTCGTCTTTCCGGATCCGGGCGGCCCCCAGAGGATGACCGACAGCGGCGTAGCGCCCGACACGAGCTGGCGCAGTGGCGAACCGGGCGCCAGCAGGTGATCCTGGCCGACCAGCTCGTCGACGCTGCGCGGTCGCATCCGGACTGCGAGCGGCGAGTCCGCGCGCGGCGGGGCGAAGCCTTCACCGTCCACCATGGACGGCGTGGCACCCCGGCGGCCGCCCCGCGAGCCGCCGGCGCCGGCCTCGTCGAGGTCAAACAGGCCGATGTCGTCCACGCCGACGACCCTACGTCAGACGCCTCCGACCAAGCGTCACGGCTTGGCGCCCGGTTTCGCGTCGACGCCGGCCTCGCGGCGCTGCTGCGGGGTGATCGGCGTCGGCGCCCCGGTGAGCGGATCCAACCCGCCGCGAGTCTTCGGGAACGCGATGACCTCGCGAATCGAGTCGGCGCCGGCGAGCAGCATGCAGACCCGATCCCAGCCGAACGCGATCCCGCCGTGCGGCGGCGGCCCGTACCTGAACGCCTCCAGCAGGAAGCCGAACTTGTCGGCGGCCTCCTCCGACCCGATCCCCAGCAGCTCGAACACCCGGCGCTGGACGTCGGCGCGGTAGATACGGACCGAGCCGCCGCCGATCTCGTTGCCATTGCAGACGATGTCGTACGCGTACGCCAGCGCCTCGTCCGGCGCTTCCTCGAACCGGTCCACCCATTCGGCCGTCGGCGAGGTGAACGGGTGGTGTACCGGGCCCCAGCCGGTAGGCGTGTCCGGAGCCGGCTCGAACATCGGCGGGTCCACGATCCAGCACAGCGCCCACGCGGAGGCGTCGATCAGGCCGGCCCGGCGTGCGATCTCCTGGCGGGCCGCGCCCAGCAGCTCCTGCGCCTCGCGGCGGTTCGCCGACGCGGCGAAGAACACGGCGTCTCCGGGCTTGGCGCCGACCGCGTCGGCCAGCCCGGCCAGGTGCACCTCAGACAGGTTCTTGGCGACCGGGCCACGCGCCTCGCCGGTGTCGGCGTCCAGCACCACGTAGGCCAGGCCGCGGGCGCCACGCGCCTTGGCCCACTCCTGCCAGGCGTCCAGCTCGCGCCGGGTCTGGCCGGCACCACCAGGCATCGCCACGGCACCGACGTAGCCACCCGCCTCGATCGCCCCGGCGAAGACCCGGAACTCGGTGCCCCGCAGGTACTCGGTGAGCTCGGTCAGCTCAAGCCCGTAGCGCAGGTCCGGCTTGTCCGAGCCGTACCGGCTCATCGCCTCGTGCCAGGTCAGCCTCGGGATCGGCAGCGGGATCTCGTAGCCGGCGAGCTCGCGCCACAGCGCCGCCACGATCGCCTCACCGAGCTCGATCACGTCGTCCTGGGTCACGAACGACATCTCGATGTCGAGCTGGGTGAACTCCGGCTGGCGGTCGGCCCGGAAGTCCTCGTCCCGGTAGCAGCGGGCGATCTGGTAGTACCGCTCCATCCCCGCCACCATCAGCAGCTGCTTGAACAGCTGCGGTGACTGCGGCAGCGCGTACCAGGTGCCGGGCTGCAGCCGTACCGGAACCAGGAAGTCGCGGGCTCCCTCGGGCGTGGACCGGGTCAGCGTGGGTGTCTCGATCTCCAGAAAGCCGCGCTCGTCCAGCACGGCCCGCGCGATCCGGTTCGCCGCGCTGCGCAGCCGGATCGCCCGGGCCGGGCCGGTGCGGCGCAGGTCGAGGTACCGGTACTTGAGCCGGACGTCGTCGCCGGCGTCGACGTGGTCGTCGACCGGCACCGGCAGTGGCCCCGCCTCGGAGAGGATCGACAGCTCGGTCGCGTTGACCTCGACCTCGCCGGTGGGCAGGTCCGGGTTCTCGTTGCCGGGCGGGCGGCGGTCGACCGTACCGGTGACCAGTACGCAGTACTCGTTGCGCAGCCCGTGCGCGGCGGCCATCTCCTCGCGGAACACCACCTGGACGATCCCGGACGCGTCGCGCAGGTCGACGAAGATCACTCCGCCGTGGTCGCGGCGGCGGGCCACCCAGCCGGCGAGCGTCACGGTCGCGCCGACGTCCGCGACACGCAGACCGCCGGCCTCATGGGTCCGAATCAAGAGCCTTCTCCTCGCGATATGACTGGCCGCAGGTCGGCCGGCGGCGGGTTCCAGGTCGCGGCCTCGGCCGGCACCTGCGCACCGGAGCGGATGTCCTTGACCTCATCCGGATCGCCCGGGAACCAGACGTACGGGATGCCGCGCCGCTCGGCGTAGCGGATCTGCTTGCCGTACTTGGCGGCGCTGGGCGAGACCTCGGTCGGGATGCCGCGCCGGCGCAGGGCGGCCGCGATCCGGTCGCTCGCCGGGCGCTGCGCCTCGCTTGGCACTGCGACCACGACACACGTCGGCACCTGCCGGCTCACGGTCAGCGCGCCGCTGTCGAACTGGGGTCCCAGCATGCGGCTGATGCCCAGCGAGATGCCGACGCCCGGGTAGCGCTCGGTGCCGCTGGAGGCGAGGTTGTCGTAGCGCCCGCCGGCGGCCACCGTGCCGAAGCGCTCGTACCCGCGCAGCTGCACCTCGTAGACCGTACCGGTGTAGTAGTCCAGGCCGCGGGCGATTTTCAGGTCGGCCACCAGCAGGCCGGGTGCGTGCTCGCGGGCCGCCTCGATCACCCGGACCAGTTCGGCCAGCCCTTCGTCGAGCAGCGGGTCGCGCACGCCCAGCGCGGCCACCGCGTCGGCGAACGAAGCGTCCTCGGCCGATATTTCGGCCAGCGCCAGGGTCGCCTTGATCTGCGCCTCGGTGGCGCCGGCCGTCTCGGCGAGCAGCGCCGAGACCCGGGCCGGACCGATCTTGTCGAGCTTGTCGACGGCGCGCAGCGCGGCCGGCGGGTCGGCGATGCCGATGCCGCGGTAGAACCCCTCACAGACCTTGCGGTTGTTGACCTGGATGCGGATCGGCGGCACCGGCAGGCCATCCAGCGCGTCGGCCAGGACCAGCGGCAGCTCGGCCTCGTAGTGCGGGGCGAGCTCGTCGCGGTCGACCACGTCGACGTCGGCCTGCAGGAACTCGCGATAGCGGCCGAGCTGCGGGCGCTCACCGCGCCAGACCTTCTGGATCTGGTACCGGCGGAACGGAAACGCCAACCGGCCGGCGTTTTCCAGGGTGTACCGCGCAAAGGGCACCGTCAGGTCGAAGTGCAGGCCCAGCGAGTCGTCGGACCCGTCGTCGGGATCGGCCTGCAGCCGGCGCAGCACGTACACCTCCTTGGAGGTCTCGCCCTTGCGTAGCAACTGGTCCAGCGGCTCGACCGCGCGCGTCTCGACGGGTGCGAAGCCGTGCCGCTCGAAGGCGTCGCGGATGTGGTCCACCACGTACTGTTCGACCATCCGCTGCGGTGGCAGCCACTCCGGAAAGCCGGAGATCGGCGTGGGTCGTGACATCTACCAGCCTCGGGTCGGGCCGGCCGGGTTGGCACCCGCCACCAGCTCCAGCAGGAACGGGTTGGACACGCGCTCGCGGCCGATGGTGGTCACGGGACCATGGCCGGGCAGGACGACCGTAGCGTCGTCCAGCGGCAGGATCTTCTCGCGCAGGCTGACCATCATCGTGGCGGTGTCGCCGCCCGGCAGGTCGGTACGCCCGATCGAGCCCGCGAAGAGCACGTCGCCGGCGAGGCAGAGCTGGCCGGCGTCGAGCCGACGGCTGTTGAGCGTGGCGTTCTCCCCCGGCAGCCGGAACAGCACCGAGCCGCGCGTGTGGCCGGGGGCGTGGTCCACGGTGATCGAAAGGCCCGCCACCGAGATCGTGCCGCCGTCGGGCAGCTCGGCGACATCGGCCGGCTCCGTCCACTTCAGACGGCCGGTGAACAGGTCTACGGCGGCGCCGGACAACCCCTTGGCCGGGTCGGCGAGCAGCTCCCGGTCATCCGGGTGGATGTACGCCGGGATGTCGCGCGCGCCGCAGACCGGCGTGACGGAGAACGTGTGGTCCAGGTGCCCATGGGTGAGCAGGACAGCCGCCGGGTGCAGCCGGTGCTTGGCCAGCACCGCGTCGAGCTCGGGGACGACGCCCATGCCCGGGTCGACCACCACACACCGCTCCCCCGCGCCAGGCGCCACCACGTAGCAGTTGGTGTCGAACGCCAGGGCGGGAAAGCCCACGACGAGCACGGTTTCGTCCTCCTTGAATGCCCACGAGTACCGGACAAGCCTAGTCGACGGCGCGGAACCGTCGCCCGGCTCACCCGTTCAGCGGGTGCTCCCCGTACACTCTGGCGGGCGTGTCGCATGCGACACCTAACCGACGCACGCTTTGGGAGGGAGCTGGCGGTGGCTTCCAGCAAGAACCGGCAACGCGCCATGGCGCGGGCCAAGGTCGAACGCCAGATCGCCCGGCGGGCCGCAGCGGCACGGCGGCGCCGGCAGGTGCAGGCCGGTATCGGCGCCGCCCTGGCGGTGGTGCTGGTCGTCGTCGGCATCGTCTGGGCGGCGGGCGGGTTCTCGTCGAAGAAGAAGCCACCGGCCGCGGCCGCCGAGTGCGCCTGGACCCCGATCGACCCGGCCACCAACCCGGATATCACCGACGTCGGCAAGCCTCCAGAGACCGGTAACGCGCGCGAGGGTACGCCGCTGATGACGATCACCACCAACCAGGGCGTCATCGAGGCCGAGCTTGACCCGGGGGGCGCGACCTGCACCGTTGCGAGCTTCACCTACCTGGCGAGCAAGCAGTTCTTCAACAACACCAAGTGCCACCGGCTGACCACCAGCGGCATCTTCGTGCTGCAGTGCGGCGACCCGAAGGGCACCGGCAAGGGCGGACCCGCGTACCGGTTCCCGGACGAGTACCGTCCCACGTCGGCTGAGCCGGAGCCCGACCCGAGCGCGAGCGCGGCGCCGAGCCCGAGCGGGGAGCCCGCCGTGCCGACGGACCTGTACCCGAAGGGCACGCTCGCGATGGCGAACTCCGGGCCGGACACCAACGGCAGCCAGTTCTTCATCGTGTACAAGGACGGATCGGCCCTCAAGGGCGACTACACGATCTTCGGTAGGGTCACCAAAGGCCTGGAGATCGTCGAGAAGATCGCGGCAGCCGGGGTCGGTGAAAGCGGCCAGAGCACGACCGACGGCCCACCAAAGACCGATGTGGTCATCCAGAGCCTGACGGTGAGCACGCCCGCGACGCCGGCTCCGACCTCGGAGCCGACCTCGACGCCGACCTCCACGCCGAGCGCTACGTCGGGCGCGGCGGCGCCGAGCCCGACAACCCAGTCCTGACCGCCCCAGAGCTACCGAGCACAGGAGAGAGACCGTGACGTCGAGCCGAGACCGGCAACGCGCCTCAGCGCGGGCGAAGCTGGAACGGGAGATGACACTTCGCGCCCAAGCCGCGGCCCGTCGCCGCCGCATCCAGGCTGTCATCGGCGCCGCCGTCGCCGTGCTCGTCGTGGTCGGTGGGATCGTCTGGCTGGTGGTCGGCACGGGCGGCAAGAAGTCCGCGACGCCCGGCGCATCCGCCTCGCCGGAGGTGTCCCAGTCGGCGTACGCGGCTCACTGCACCTGGCTTCCGGTGGTCGACCCGAGCGCGACCCCGACTCCCGAGCCGCTCCCCAAGGAGATCAAGGACGTCGGCAAGCCTCCGGAGACCGGCGAGCCGCGGTCCGGGATCGAGACCATGACGATCACCACGAACCTGGGTGTCATCAAGGTCGCGGTCGACACCGCGAAGGCGCCATGCACCGCGGCGAGCTTCACCTACCTCGCCAGCAAGGAGTTTTACGACAACACCAAGTGCCACCGGATGACGACCGCCGGCCTGTACGTGCTGCAGTGCGGCGACCCATCAGCCACCGGGCGGGGCGGGCCGGCGTACCGGCTCGGTGAGGAGAACCTGCCGGTGGGCAAGCGGCCGGCCTATCCCGAGGGCGTCGTGGCGATGGCCAAAGGCTCCTCACCGGCCTCGACGAGCAGCCAGTTCTTCATCGTGTACAAGGACACCGAGCTCAACCCGGACTACACGGTCGTCGGCCGGATCACCGAGGGCCTGGACCTGGTGAAGAAGGTGGCCGAGGCCGGCGTCACCCCATTGGACCCGAACAACCCGAGCGACGGCACGCCGAAGACCGAGGTGAAGATCATCTCGCTGACGATGAGCGCACCAGCGCAGGCTTCCTGACCGGAAGCGCTCACGCTCCCGACGTCACCCGGTAGGCGTCGTAGACGCCCTCTACCCGGCGTACGGCGGCGAGCAGGTGGCCCAGATGCTTCGGGTCGGCCATCTCGAAGCTGAACCGGCTCAGCGCCACCCGGTCGCGGGTCGTGGTGACCGTCGCCGAGAGGATGTTGACCTTCTCGTCGGAGAGCACCTTGGTGATGTCGGCGAGCAGCTTGTGCCGGTCGAGCGCCTCCACCTGGATCGCGACCAGGAACGTCGAGGCCGAGGTCGGCTTCCAGGTCACCTCCAGGATGCGCTCGGGCTGGGCCCGCAGGTCCTCGGCGTTGGCGCAGTCCTCGCGGTGCACGCTCACGCCGCCGGAGCGGGTGACGAAGCCGAACACGTCGTCGCCCGGTACCGGCGTGCAGCACCGGGCCAGCTTGATCCACACGTCGTCGACGCCACGGACGACCACGCCCGGGTCGTAGGCCGCGCCCCGGTACGGAGGCCGGGTCGGCACCGCGGTCTCGGCGATGTCCTCGACCGCGCCCTCCTCGCCGCCGAACCCAGCAACCAGCCGCTGCACGATCGACTGAGCCGAGAGCTGCCCTTCGCCGACGGCTGCGTAGAGCGCCGACACGTCGGCCAGGTGCTGGTCACGGGCGATGGTCAGCAGCGAGTCGGAGGTGAGCAGCCGCTGCAGCGGCAGGCCCTGCTTGCGCATCGCCTTGACCAGGGCGTCCTTGCCCGCCTCGATCGCTTCCTCGCGGCGCTCCTTGTTGAAGTACTGGCGGATCTTGGTGCGCGCCCGCGGGCTCTTGACGAAGCCGAGCCAGTCCTGTGACGGGCCGGCGGTCTCCGACTTCGAGGTGAAGATCTCGATCACGTCGCCGTTGGACAGCGTCGACTCGAGCGGTACCAGCTTGCCGTTGACCCGCGCCCCGATGCACCGGTGCCCCACCTCGGTGTGCACGGCGTAGGCGAAGTCGACCGGGGTGGAGCCGGTGGGCAGCGCGATCACGTCGCCCTTGGGCGTGAAGACGTACACCTCCTGGCTGGACAGGTCGAAGCGCAGCGCGTCGAGGAACTCGCTGGGGTCGCTCGCCTCGCGCTGCCAGTCCAGCAGCTGGCGCAGCCAGGTCATCTCGTCGATGTGCGCCGGTGGCCCGGCGATCGTGGCGCCCTTGGTCTCCTTGTACCGCCAGTGCGCGGCGATGCCGTACTCCGCGGTGCGGTGCATCGCGTACGTGCGGATCTGCATCTCCACCGGCTTGCCCGACGGGCCGATCACCGTGGTGTGCAGTGACTGGTACATGTTGAACTTGGGCATCGCGATGTAGTCCTTGAACCGGCCCGGCACCGGTTGCCAGTTCGCGTGGATCACGCCGAGCGCCGCGTAGCAGTCGCGGACGGTGTCGACCAGGATCCGTACGCCGACCAGGTCGTAGATGTCGGCGAACTCCCGGCCCCGCACGATCATCTTCTGGTAGACCGAGTACAGGTGCTTGGGCCGGCCGGTCACCTCCGCCTTGATCTTGGCCGCGCGCAGGTCGACGTTGACCTTCTGGGTCACCGCCCGCAGCAGCGCCTCCCGCTGCGGCGCGTGCTCGGCGATCAGGCGGTTGATCTCCTCGAACCGCTTCGGGAACAGGGTCTGGAACGCCAGGTCCTCCAGCTCCCACTTGATGGTGTTCATGCCGAGGCGGTGGGCCAGCGGGGCCAGGATCTCCAGCGTCTCCTTGGCCTTCTGCTCCTGCTTGGCGCGGGGCAGGAAGGTCAGGGTACGCATGTTGTGCAGCCGGTCGGCGAGCTTGATCACCAGTACCCGCGGGTCCTTGGCCATGGCGACGACCATCTTGCGGATGGTCTCAGCCTTGGCCGCGTCGCCGAGCTTGACCCGGTCGAGCTTGGTCACGCCGTCGACCAGCAGCGCGACCTCGCCGCCGAACTCCACACGCATCTGGTCGAGCGTGTAGTCGGTGTCCTCGATCGTGTCGTGCAGCAGCGCCGCCACCAGCGTGATGGTGTCCATGCCGAGGTTGGCCAGGATGTTCGCTACCGCGAGCGGGTGCGTGATGTACGGGTCACCGGACTTGCGGTACTGCCCGGCGTGCCAGTGCCCGGCCGTGTCGTAGGCGCGCTGGAGCAGCCGCTGGTCGGCCTTTGGATGGCTCGCGCGGTGGATTGCGATCAGCGGTTCGAGCACTTCACTGACCTGGGGAGTTTGCCATGGTGCGTTGAAGCGGGCCAGCCGCGCCCGTACCCGGCGCCCGGTCGGCGCGCCGGCGAGCATGCTGCCGCCCGACCCGCCGGTGTCCTCGTCGCCGGTGATCGTGCCCAGCGCGGTGCCGTCGGACAAGCCACCCGGCCGGGCGCTGGCCGATGCTCCGCCCGGTGCGCGGAACGGCAGCACGACCCCGCCGGGCTCGCCCTCGGCGTCGCGCCAGGCGGCCTCGGCGAGCGCCTCCTCGTCGTCCTCGTCGTCTTCGTCATCGGAGAGATCGTCAGGGTCGCCCAACGCGACCACATCGCCCCACGAGCCACCCTCGTACGCGCTGTCGTAGGCGCCGTCGAAGTCGTCGTACCCCTGCGAGGGCCACGACTCGTTACGCCACGAGTCGTCGGCCCAGAGCCCCTCATGGGTCCGGGGAGCGCCGTCGGCGTCCGGGTCGGGTCCGCGATCGGCCGCGCTCGGGCGGTCAGGCTGATGGTCATCGGCCGACCGGTCGGCGGCCTCGGCCGGCGCGCGCTCACCCGACTCCGGCCGTTGCGCGGCACCGTGCAACGGCCTGATCGTGCCCTCCACCGGAGGCGCGACATCGCCGGACACTCGCCGCTCCTCTTCGCCGACTGCGAAAAGGCCATCCTACCCGGCTGGCGTGCCGCTACTGCCAGCCGACGTCGGGGGCGGCGCCCCGCTCACCGCGACAAACAGCCGACTAAACGGTGAGCAAGGCATGAACAGTGTGCGGCGCGAGCCGTTCCCGGCCACCCAGGAAGCTCAGCTCCAGCACGACGCTGAAGCCGGCGACCACGCCGCCCGCCTGCTCGACGAGGCCGAGGGTGGCCGCCGCCGTACCGCCGGTGGCCAGGACGTCGTCGACGACGAGCACCCGCTGCCCCGCCATGAACGCGTCGACGTGCACCTCCAGGGTCGCCTGCCCGTACTCCAGCTCGTAGGTTGCCGCGTGTGCTTGCCGGGGGAGCTTGCCGGCCTTGCGGATCGGCACCATGCCCACCCCGGTGGCGTAGGCCACCGCGGCGGCGAGCATGAACCCGCGCGCCTCGATCCCGGCCACCACGTCGAAGCTGTCCGCGCCGTGGTGCTCGACGATCGCCCTGATCGTCTCGGCGAACGCCGGGCCGTCGGCGAGCAGGGGCGTCAGGTCCTTGAACACCACCCCGGGCTGCGGGAAGTCGGGCACGTCGACCACATGCTCCGCGATGGTTTTCGCCGGGTCCGTACCCCGGCCGCCGACGTCCTGCTGGAGGGACGTCACCGGCGCCTACCTCCGGGCCGCTTGCGCTGCATCGGCTTGGCACCCACCCGGGGCGCGGACCCGGCCACCGCGCGCCGCGCGGCGTCGCCTGGCGCCACCTCGACGTCCTCGGCCTCGACGTCCTCGACGTCCTCGAGGACCTCGACGTCCTCGATGTCCACCTTCGGCGGACCGGCCTTCGGGGCGCCCTTCGCCGGGGTTGCCTTCACCGGACCGGCCTTGGCCTGGGCTGCCTTGGCCTGGGCTGCCTTGGCTTGGGCTGCCTTGGCTTGGGCGGCCTTGGCTTGGGCGGCCTTTGCCGGAGCGGCCTTTGCCGCCTTCGCCGTGGACTTCGCCGGAGCCTTCGCGGCCGCGGCCTTCGTCGCGGTCTTCGCCGTCGCCTTGGCACCCGCCTTGGCGAGCTGCCGGCCCCCCGCACGCGCCGCGTCCACAGCGGTCCGCTTGGCCAGCACACGCTGGGCCTGCATCTTGTACCGCGGGTCGAGCAGCTTGAGGTCGACCAGCCACGGGGTGGCCAGGAACAGCGAGGAGTACGCCCCGGTCATCATGCCGACGAAGAGCACCAGCGCCAGGTCCTTCAGCGTCCCCACGCCGAGGAGGCCGGCGCCCACGAACAGCAGGCCCGCCACCGGCAGCAGACCGATCAGCGAGGTGTTGATCGAGCGCATCAAGGTCTGGTTGACCGCCAGGTTCGCCGCCTCGGCGTACGTGTAGCGGACCTGCCCGAGCAGGCCGCGCGCGTTCTCGTCGACCTTGTCGAAGACCACGACGGTGTCGTAGAGCGAGAAGCCGAGGATCGTCAGCAGGCCGATGACGGTGCCCGGAGTCACCTCGAAACCGACCAACGAGTACACGCCGGCCGTCAGCACCAGGTCGTGCACCAGCGCGCCCAGCGCGGCGATCGCCATCCGCTGTTCGAACCTGATCCAGATATATGCGCTGACCACGACGAGGAAGACCAGGAGGCCGATCAGCGCTTTCTTGGTCACCTGCTTACCCCAGGAGGAGCTGACCTCCGACATGTTGATCTCGGTCGGCTCGACCTTGGCGCTGCGGGAGATCGCCTGGATCACGGCGGTGCGCTGCTCGTCGCTCAGCTTCGGCGTGCGGATCTCGTACTTACGGTTGTCGCCCGACCCCCGGACCTGGGCCGATGAGACGTCGATGCCGACGCTCTCGGCCGCCGAACGCACCTGCTCCACGGTGGTATCCGGCTTCACCGGCACCAGGAACTTGTTGCCACCGGCGAACTCGACCCCGAAGTTGAAGTAGCGGAAGATGATCGCGAGCAGGCAGATCAGGATGACCACGCCGGAGGCGATGTACCACCGCTTGCGGGCGCCGATGAAATCGATGTTCGTCTCGCCCCGGTAGAGCCGGCGGAAGACCGACATGATCATGACTCCTTCGTACGCACGGCGCCAAGCCTGGGCACGTTCTGCCCCGCGATCGCCCGGTCCGAGCGCGCGTTGCCGAGCCCGGAGAACCGGGGCGAGGTGAAGCTGTTGAACCGGGCCAGCACCGCGACCAGCGGGTGGGTGAACAGGAAGACCACGAGCACGTCGATGATCGTGGACATGCCCAGGGTGAAGGCGAAGCCCTTCACGGGGCCGGCGGCAAGAATGTAGAGCACCGCCGCCGCGAGGAACGACACCGTGTCGGCCGACAGGATCGTGCGCCGCGCCCGCACCCACGCCCGCGGTACCGCGCTGCGCACCGTACGCCCGTCCTTCACCTCGTCTTTGAGGCGTTCGAAGAACACCACGAACGAGTCCGCGGTGATACCGATCGCGACGATGAACCCGGCGATGCCGGCGAGGCTGAGCGAGAAGCCCATCTGTCTACCGAGGATCACCAGCATGCCGAAGACCACCGAGCCGGAGACGGCGAGGCTGGCGATGACCACCAGCCCGAGCGCCCGGTAGTAGAACAGGCAGTACGCCACGACCAGGACCAGCCCGATGACGCCGGCGAGGATCCCGGCGCGCATTTGCTTGAGCCCCAGCGTCGGGGTCACGCTGTCCAGCGCCTCGATCTTGAACGACACCGGCAGCGAGCCGTACTTCAGCTGGCGCGCCAGCGTCTGCACCTGCTCCTTGGTGAACGTACCGGTGATCTCGGCGTCGCTCGTGATCACCTGCTGGATCGCCGGCGCGGAGACCACCGCGTTGTCCAGCACGATCGCGACCTGGTGCTGGGCGCCGTTGTCGTAGGCGACCTTGGTCAGGTCGGTCCACCGGCTCTGGCCGCCACCGGTGAACGACATGTTCACCTTCCAGCCCTTGGCCGGATCCTGGGTGAAGCTCGCGTTGGCGACGTCCTCGCCCCGGACCTTCGACTTGTCCAGCTTGTACTTCTTCAGCGCGCCGCCCTCGCGGCCGCACGCCACCACCACCTGGTTGACATCGCTGATCGAGCCCGGTTCCCGGCCGTCGAGCTGCGAGCAGGTGATGGTCGGCACCTTGTACTGGATGTCGGCCGGCAGGACCGCGACCTCGTCGGCCTTGAGCTCGCTGAACCCGCCGAGCAGCGCCATGGTCTGCTCGTCGACCGAGCTCGGGTCCTGGATCTGCGACTCGGCGTACTGGTAGAGCGGCCCCAGCTTGGCGATCACCTTCGCCCGCTTCTCCTCGTCGGAGGGGTTCAGTGGCGTCGCCGACGCGCTGGGGCTCGCGGCAGCCGACCCGCTCGGCGCCGGGGTCGCGCTCGCGGTGGGCGTCGGTGTGGCGGACGGCTTCGCGCTCGGCGTGGCGCTCCCGCTCGGAGCCGCCGACGCGCTGGCGCTGGCCGACGCCGACTCCGACGGCTCGGGCGTCGGGCTCGCGCTCACCTTGTCCGTGCTGCCGATCACCTGGCGGAACCGCAGCACCGCCGGCTCGACGAGCTTGCGCAGCTCCTCCTCGCTCGCGCCACCAGCCACGTTGACGACGATGGTGTTGTCGCCTTCGACGACCACCTCGGGCTCGGACACCCCGGAGAAGTCAACCCGGTCGGCGATCGTCTGCCGCGCCTGCGCCATCTTTTCCCGGTCCGGCGTGCGATGGTTCGGCAGGTTCGCCGACAGGATCATGCTCGTGCCGCCCTGCAGGTCCAGGCCGAGCTTCGGCTTGGCCTTCTTGTCTCCCGTGAAGAAGACCAGGGCATAGAGCAACAGCAGGATCCCCAGCAACGCGAGGAAGTAGCGCGAGGCCTTCATCTGTCCGGACGGTGCGGCCACGGTGGTTCGGTCTCCCCTAGGTACGGATACGTCGGTTGGCGGTCTGTGGTTGTTGTGCGGCGGAGTGCCTACTCCCGCTCGACGACCTGGTCGGCGTCGGTGTCCGCGTAGGTGTCGTCCTCGGCGGGCCTCGCAGCGGAGGTCACCACCCGGCTGATCGCTCCGCGCGCGTACCGGTTGGTCACGCCGGGCGCTACCTCGAGCGTGACGGTGTCGTCATCGATGTCGGTCACCGTACCGTAGAGGCCGCCGATCGTGACGACCTCGTCGCCGGGGCCGATCTCGGACTGCATCTCCACCATCGCGCGGCGCCTTCGCTGCTGCGGGCGGATCATCAGGAAGTACATGGCGCCGAACAGCAGCACCAGCATGATGATGAAGCTGAAGTTGCTGCCACCTTGGCTGTTTGCGGCGAGGTTCACTGTGTCACTCACGCTTTCCGGTTGGCTCGGACGTCGCCAGGCGCATCGCGTGGCGGCCCGTGCTGGTTGCGCGTCCAGACTGGACCGCGGCGAAGTCTAGTCGGTGCGCCTGGGACCGCTGTGACCGGCATAGATCACGGTCCGATCACGGACAGTGGCCGCTATGGCGCCAGGCTGAACAGGTCGGCCTGCCCACTCCCGACGGTACCCGCCGGAGGCGCATGGCCCAGATGCCGCCAGGCGCCGGCCATGGCCAGCCGTCCGCGTGGCGTGCGAGCCAGCAACCCGGCCCGCACCAGGTACGGCTCGCAGACCTCCTCGACGGTGTCCGGCTGTTCCCCGACGGCCACGGCGAGCGTGGACAGGCCGACCGGGCCGCCCCCGAAGGACTCCACGAGCGCGCGCAGCACCGCCCGGTCGAGGCGGTCGAGGCCGATCTCGTCCACGTCGTACACCGCGAGTGCCTCCCGCGCGGCCGCCAGGCTCACCACGCCGTCGGCGCGGACCTCGGCGTAGTCGCGCACGCGCCGCAGCAGGCGGTTGGCGATGCGCGGGGTGCCGCGGGACCGGCCGGCGATCTCGGTGGCGCCCTCGTCGGTGATCGTCACCCCGAGGATGCGCGCCGACCGGTGCAGGACGAGCTCCAGGTCGGCCGGCTCGTAGAAGTCCAGATGCCCGACGAAGCCGAACCGGTCGCGCATCGGGCCGGTGAGCAGCCCCGCCCGCGTGGTCGCCCCGACCATGGTGAACGGCTCCACGTCGAGCGGGATCGCGGTCGCGCCCGGCCCCTTGCCCACCACGACGTCGACCCGGAAGTCCTCCATCGCGCTGTAGAGCAGCTCCTCCGCCGGTCGCGCCATGCGGTGAATCTCGTCGATGAACAGCACGTCGCCGGCGGACAGCCCGGTCAGGATGGCGGCCAGGTCGCCGGCCCGCTCGATCGCCGGCCCGCTCGTGATCCGCAGGCCGGCGCCGAGCTCGGCCGACACGATCATGGCCAGCGTCGTCTTGCCCAGGCCCGGCGCGCCGGACAGCAGGATGTGGTCGGGCGGTGAGCCCCGGCGCATGGCGCTGCGCAGCAGCAGGTCGAGCTGCTCGCGTACGCGATGCTGGCCCACGAACTCCGCCAGCCGCCGCGGCCGGACGCTGGCCTCCGCGTCGCGCTCCTCGACCTGGGCAAGGGGCGAAACCACCGACTCCATCAGCGGGTCCGTCCGAGCGCGCGGATCGCCTGCTTCAACAGCACAGGTACCGGCGGAGCCGGCTCGCCGTCGAGCGCCTGCGCGACCTCGGTGACCGCCTGGTCGGCCTGCCCGGCGGCCCAGCCGAGGCCGACGAGCGCCTGGCGGACCTGCTCGTGCCAGCCGACACCGGGCAGCATCGCCGGCGCTGAGGCCCCGTCGCCACCCGCGACCGTGCCGATCCGGTCCCGCAGCTCGAGGATCAACCGCTCGGCACCCTTCTTGCCGATCCCCGGAACCCGGGTCAGCGCAGTCGTGTCGCCGCTGCTGATCGCCCGGCGCACCGCGTCGGGCGAGTGCACCGCGAGCACCGCCTGGGCCAGCCGCGGGCCGACTCCGCTCGCGGTCTGCAGCAGCTCGAAGAGGCAGCGGGCGTCGTCGTCGGGAAACCCGTAGAGGGTCAGCGAGTCCTCGCGCACCACCAGGCTCGTGGCCAGCCGCGCCTCGGCGCCCACCCGCAGCCCGGCGAGCGTGCCCGGGGCGCACGAGACGGCGAGCCCGACCCCGCCGACCTCGATGACGGCGCCCTCCGGCGCCACGGCGGCCACCCGGCCACGCACGCTCGCGATCATGCTCGCCTCCTCGCCTGAGCTACTGCAGCGGCCAGCTTGGCCTGGGTGCCGCCGCGCCAGACGTGACAGATCGCCAGCGCCAAGGCGTCGGCCGCGTCGGCCGGGCGAGGCGCGGCGTCCAGCCGCAGCAGGCGGGTCACCATCGCCGTGACCTGGGACTTGTCCGCCTGCCCCGAGCCGGTCACCGCCGCCTTGATCTCGCTGGGCGTGTAGGTCTGCACCGGCAGGCCGGCGCGTGCGGCGGCCAGGACGGCGACGGCCGCCGCCTGGGCGGTGGCCATCACGGTACGCACGTTGTGCTGGCTGAACACCCGCTCGACGGCTACCGCGTCGGGCCGGTGGACGGTCACCAGCGCGGTCAGTGCCCGGTCCAGGTGCAGCAGCCGGTCGGCGAGGTCGGCGGCCGGGTCGCTACGGACAACCGTGAAGTCGACCAGGGTGCAGGTGCGCCCGGGAACGCCGTCGACCACGCCGACGCCGCACCGGGTCAGCCCCGGATCGACACCGAGCACCCGCACCTCGCGTACCCTCCCGCCCGCCGTACGTCTGTTCGACCCTAACGGCGGCGCCGGCCGAGCCGGCGGCGACACGCGGCGGCGAGCTGTGGTTACGGCATGAGCGGCGGGCAGTCCGGGTCCAGCAGGCCCCGCTCGCGCAGCTCGACGTACAGCGGGGTGTTCTCCGGGTAGTGGCCCCACCGGTCGTCGCCGGACCCGTCGCCGGCGCCGAGCAGCTGCTGCTGTACCGGCGTCAGCCAGCGCCACCAGCCCTCGCCCGGCAGACCGGCCACGTCGTCGCGCACGCTGACCCAGCGGTAGGTGTAGCCGAAGAACACCGCCTTGCGGGTGACCGGCGAGTGGTTGTCGGACCTGGCGTGCCAGATGCGCCGGTCGAAGAACACCGCGTCGCCGGGCTTCGCGGTCACCTCGATGGCGGCGTCCGGCGCGGGCCACCGGTGGTCTCGGCGCGGCGGGCCGGGCAGCCAGTTGGCGGTGTGGCTGCCCGGGACGAGGGTCAGGTTGCCGCGCCCAGGCGCCGACACGTCCGAGAGCCAGTACGCCAACTTCACCGACATCCGGGGCCGCGGGTCGGTCTCCAGCTCGCGGTTCTGCCGGCCGCCGTCCTGGTGCCAGTGCCACCAGAACGGCCGGCGCTTGCGGAGCTGCGGGTGTACGTCGATGTGCGAGTGATAGATGTGGATGTTCCAGCCGAGTGTGGCCCACACCAGTGGGAAGGTGCGCGGATGGTCGATCAGGCCGGCCAGCTCCGGGCTCGCCGTGACGGCGCTGAGCAGGTGCAGCGAGCGGTCGTCGCGCAGCTCGCCGGCGCTCGCCGCCCGGTCGTAGGCACGGTCGACGACCTCGGTGTAGAAGCTCACCTCGGCGGCGGTGAGGACGTCGGGAAGGACGAGGTACCCGTCGCGCTCGAACCGGTCACGCTGCTCGGCTGTCATCAACGACCACTCGCGCGTGAACGCCGGTGCGGTCATGTTTCACCCCCGTGATCTGTGTTGGCACCCTTTCAGACGCGGCAGCGTGATACGGGGTTGCCTGCTGAGGCGAACCGTGACCCGTATCGTCGCCCTATGCGAAGGCTCGATGGTGCCGGCGAGTGGACGACCGACGTCACCGAGAACCTGGCGCTGCTGGTGGTGTTCGCGCCGGCGTACCCGTCGCGGGCCGCACCCGCCCCCACCCTCTAGCATGATCACTGGCGACGAAAGGCGGTTACCCGTGCAGATCGGCCTCCAGATCCCCAACTTCACCTTGCCCGACGGCCCGACCCGCCTCGGTGAGAGCCTCGCGACGGTCGCCCGTACCGCGGACGAGGTCGGCTTCGACTACCTGGCGGTGATGGACCACTTCTTCCAGATCCGCGTGATCGGGCCACCCGAGATGGAGATGCTGGAGGCGTATACGACGCTGGGCTTTCTGGCCGCCCACACCAGCCGGGCGAAGCTGCTCACCCTGGTCACCGGCACGGTCTACCGGCACCCGGGAGTACTCGCGAAGATCGTCACCACGCTCGACGTGCTGTCCGGCGGCCGGGCCTGGCTCGGCATCGGAGCGGCGTGGAACGAGGAGGAGTCGGTCGGGCTGGGCATCCCGTTCCCACCGGTGGCCGAGCGGTTCGAGCGGCTGGAAGAGACCCTGCAGATCATGCACCAGATGTGGCGCGGTGACGAGCAGCCCTACCAGGGACGGCACTACCAGCTCGCGCGCCCGCTGAGCTCGCCGCAGCCGCTGGCCAAGCCGCACCCACCGATCATGATCGGCGGCAGCGGCGAGCGGAAGACGCTGCGCCTCGTCGCCAAGTACGCCGACGCCTGCAACCTGTTCCCAAGCCCGGAGCTGGCCCGCAAGCTGGACGTGCTACGTGCCCACTGCGAGCGCGAGGGCCGCGACTACGACGAGATCCTCAAGACCTGCTACTACCGCTTCGACATCGGACCGAACGGCGAAAACGTTGGCCGGATCCTCGACGACCTGCGAGGGTTCGCCGCGCTCGGCTTCGGGGCCGCGATCGGCCAGGTCATCGACGTCTGGCGGCTCACGCCGCTGGAGGTGATCGGCCGCGAGCTGATTCCGGCGGTCCGCGACCTCTAGGAGCGGTGCCGGCGCGCGACTCCCTCAGGTGACCGGGAACGGCGGCTGCCACCACCAGGGTGTCGACTGCAGCTCGATGCGGTCCACCCACTTCACCCACCAGAACCCGCGCCGGCCGGGAGCGACCAGGCGCAGCGGGAAGCCGTGGCCGGCCGACAGCGGTACGCCGCCCACCCGGGTCGCGAGCAGCAACCGGTCGATGTCGCCCACGGGCAGCCGGACCTGGTACCCGGTGGCCGAGTGCACGAGCAGGCTCCGTGCGTCGCCGACCTCGCGCAGCAGCGTGGCGGCGGGCACGCCGGCCCAGTCCTGGTGGGCATACCAGCCCGAGGTGCAGTCCAGCGTCGCGCGTACCGCAACGTCGACTGTGGACAGCTGGGCCAGCGACAGCTCGTACCGGCCGCGCCCGTCCACAATGGTCAGCCGCCAGCGGTCGGGATCGATGTCGGGTGTCGTGTCGTCGAGCCAGATGTAGTCGGGCATCGCGGCCGGGTCGAACGAGCCTTCCTCGTACGAGCCGGTGAAGCGCCGCCGCGCCCCGGGCAGCCCGGCGAGCGTGACGGCCGAGGTGGTGGCGACATACGTACCGGCGGCCAACCCGCCGAGCACGCCTGCGCGCAGCAGCGTGCGCCGGGAGGCGTCGCTCCGGCGCGGGCGGGCGGGGCGGGCCAGCACATGCCAGACCGCGAGCGGTAGCAGCGCCAGGGCCGCGGCGACGTGCAGCCACATGCCGCGGACCCCGCCGACCGAGCGGACCAGGCCGGTGGCGTACCCGAGGCCGGCCAGCAGCGCGGTCACGGCCAGCGCGGCGAGCACCAGCGAGACCCAGCGGCTGGGGCGAGCGCGGCGCAGCCCGTACCGGATCACCCGGCTCTTCCACGGCACGAGCAGGACCACGGCCATGGCCGCGACGCCGTGGGCGATCACCACCCATCGCCCCCCGGAGGAGCCGGCCGCCACCGCGCCGATCCCGGTCGCGAAGGCGAGCAGGAGCGCCACCAGCAGCGCCAGGTTGGTCCGCCGACCCGAGATCATCGACCGCTCCCCGCAGTCTTACAACGAGCGTTATAGCAATCGTTATAGAGCCGGTCGCCGCCCGTCGCAAGGGGACGTAAGCATTCCGTTAGCTCCTGCCAGCCGCTGCGGGCTCCGCCGCCAGAGCGGCAAACCGTCATTACGAGCAGCGATGATTAACATCGCCGGTGGACGGGTAAACCCCGGAGCAACGTGCAACCCCTGGGACCCCATCTCACGAACTGGAGCAACCGCCATGATCATCCTGGGCATCATCCTGCTCCTCCTCGGAATCTTCTTGAAGGTTTCGATCCTGACCACGATCGGCATCATCGTGCTCGTGATCGGGGTGGTGCTCTTCCTGCTCGGCTCGTTCGGTCGGCCCGTGGCCGGCCGCCGTCACTATTGGTAGCCATCCCAGCTACCAGTAACCGCCAGGGCCGCGCGGTCAGCTTCGGCTGACCGCGCGTTGCCATTTTTGTTGCGGTCAGCTTTTGTTGCGGTCAGCGCGGGGCGATCCCGCTGAGGACGGCGTCGACCACCCGCGCCGGCAGCTCACGTACATCCAGCCGCGGGTTCCAACCCAGGATCGACTGCGCCATGATCGGGCCGGACAGGAGGGCCAGCGCCAGCTCCACGTCCAGATCGGCCCGCAGCTCGCCGGTCCGTACGCCCCGCTCCAGCACCTCACGCATCCGCGCGCGGCGCGGCTCGATGACCGCCTGATAGCACCGCTGCAGCGAGGGGCTGCGCTGCAGCTCCGGTAACAGGCAGGACATGATCTTTCCAGCCCGGTTGGGCTCGTTGTGCTCGGTCTCGTTATGCCCTGTCTCGCTGTGCTTGCCGACGCGGCTGAGCAGGGTCACCAGGTCGTCGCGTACCGACTTCCCACCGATGGGCGGCACCGGGCCCTTCATCGAGGCGACCGCGTCGATGATCAGCGCCTCCTTGTTCGGCCAGCGCCGGTAGATCGTCGCCTTGCCTACGCCGGCCCGGGCGGCCACCGCGTCCATGGACAGCGCGTCGACGGTGTGGCCCTCGGCCACCATCTCCAGCACCGCGTCGATGATCGCTTCGTCCACGCGCGCGCTGCGCGGCCGACCAGGCGACTTGCGGTCCTGGTCGGCCGGCGCGGTGGAGCTGGCTTGCGACTGCGGTCCTCGCAAGCTGCGGTCCTCGCGCTGCGCAATGGAGCTGGCTTGCGACTGCAGTCCTCGCAAGCTGCGGTCCTCGCGCTGCGCAGCGTCCGTCGTCACGCTCTCCATTCTGGGTTACCGGCCGGCGTCGACCAACTCCAGCTGTTCGCCCAGCGTTTCCACCGGCGCCGGGGCTGGGGCCGGGGCGGGAGTGACGCTGCGGCGGGGCAGCCATACCAGTACCACCAGCACCCCGATGAGCGCGGTGATGGCCGAGCCCCAGGCGGCGTAGTGCATCGCGGCGACGAAGGTGTCGTTGGCCCTGGTGACAAGCTCACCAGCGGCCGGGCCGAGCCGGTCGGCCACCCCGTACGCGCCGGAGATCGACTCGCTGGCCGCCTCGCGCGCCGGCTTCGGCAGGCCGGCCACGTACTCGGCGATGCGGTCGCGGTACACCGCGGCGAGCACCGACCCGAGGACCGCCACGCCCAGCGCGCCGCCCACCTGGCGGATCGTGTTCGCCACGGCCGAGCCCACGCCGGCCTTCTCGCGCGGCAACGTCGACATGATGGACTCCGTCGCCGGCGGCATCACGTTCGCCATGCCGACGCCCTGCAGGAACACCAGCGCCGCCACGTACCACATCGTGGTGTGCGGGCCGACCAGGCCGAAGCCGCCCAGGCCGATGGCGACCAGCACGAGCCCGGCGGCGCTGACCGCCTTGGGGCCGAACCGCTTGACCACCGCGGCGCTGCGCGGCGCGAAGACCAGCTGGGCCACCGCGAACGGCAGCATCAGCACGCCGGTCCGCAACGGGCTGTACCCGCGCACCAGCTGCAGGTAGAACGACATAAAGAAGAACGTGCCCATCGCCGCGAAGAAGACCAGGCCGACCGCGCCGACCGAGGCCGAGAAGCGCGGGTTGGTGAACAGCCGCACATCCAGCGACGGGTACTCGATCCGCCGCTCGTAGGCGACGAACCCGGCGAGGATCGCCAAGCCGAGCACCATCGGACCCCACGACTCCAACCGGCTGAACCCGTGCTCGCCGCCGCCGATCACGCCGTACACCAGAGCCAGCAGGCCCGCGATGGACAGCGACACGCCGACCAGGTCGATGCGGCCGGGCTTGGGGTCGCGCGACTCCGGGACCATGGCCAGCACCGCGGCGACGCCGGCCACAACGATCGGTACGTTGATCAGGAAGACCGAGCCCCACCAGTAGTGCTCCAGCAGCAGGCCGCCCACGATCGGGCCGATCGCCACACCGAGGCCCACGGCGCCGGCCCACACGCCGATGGCGCGCCCGCGCTCGCGCGGGTCGAAGACGTTGGAGATGATCGACAGGGTGGCCGGCAGGACGGCGGCGCCGCCGACACCCATGAAGGCGCGGGCTGCGATGAGCTGGGCCGGGTCTTGGGCGTACGCCGAAGCCAGCGACGCCAGCCCGAAGAGCACCAGGCCGATGGTGAGGACGAGCCGGCGGCCGTACCGGTCCCCGAGCACCCCGGCGGTGAACAGCAGGCCGGCGAAGACCAGGGTGTAGGAGTTGATCGACCACTCAAGGTCGCTCTGGCTCGCGCCCAGCCCCCGGACCGGGTCGGCGATCGTGCGCAACGCGACGTTGAGCACGGTGTTGTCGAGCACCACCACCAGCAGGCTGACGACGAGGACGGCGAGGATCGCCCAGCGGCGCGGGTGGCCGGTGTTCGCGTGGATGTCTGAGGTCATGAGGTCCCCCGGATTCGAAACGGAACTGTCTCGTAAACGAACCCTAGGGCACCGCCGAACCGATACGGAACGGTCTCGTATCAGAATGTGGCGATCATCACACGGCATCGGCCGCCTCGGACGGCATTGCCGAGTCCACCGGCCGGGCTCCGTCGCCGTCGTCGGGCTCCATCACCAGGATCGCGCCGCTCGCCTGGTCGTTGCGCAGCCGCAGCGGGGTGCACACCACCCGTACGGCGATGCTGCGGCCCTGCCGGTTGACGGCGGGAAGCACGGTTTCCAACGGCTCCGCGCCGTCGTTCATGGCGGTGCGGAGCAACGGGCGGAGCCGGTCGGTGGGCAGGCCGATGTCGAGGTTGAGGAGGTGCTGGCCGATGGCCTCCTCCCGGCGCAGCCCCCACAGGTCCTCGGCGCGCCGGTTCCACACCAGCACTTGCAGGTCACCGTCCACCACGGCGACCCCGGCCAGCACGCTGGCGAGGATCGCCTCCTGGAACGCGTTGGCCTCGTCCAGCTGCACGGTGCGCTCGCGGAGCTCGTCGTTTGTGGCCACGCAGCTCGATAGGCCGGTAAGAGACGTCCAGGTCGCGGAACGGCCGACCCACCTCCTTGGCGGAGACACCGAACAGCACCTCGGCCTGGCGGTTGGTCAGCGCCACCAGGCCGTCCGCCGTGACCACGATCTGGGCGACAGGGCTGGCCAGGTAGGCCTCGCTGCGCAGGCGGTCCAAGCCGACCAGCTCGCTGCGCGGGGGCGGCTGGGGCAGCTCGGCGAGGAGCGTGCCGTTGCCCGGCAGCATCCGGGGGCATCTTATGGAAGACCCGGCGCTTGAGGTCCAGCGGCAGGAACAGGTTGGTGTGGCTCAGCAGCATCTCGGCCTTGCCGAGAAAGAGCACACCGCCGTCGGCCAGGGCGAAGTGGAACCGGGTCAGGATCCGCGCTGGGTCTCGGCGTTGAAGTACATCAGCGTGTTGCGGCACACCAGCAGGTCGATCCGCGATATCGGCGCGTCCTGGACGAGGTCGTTGCGGCCGAAGATGACCGAGCGCCGCAGGTCCTTGCGGAAGACGTACCGGTTGCCACTGACCTCGAAGTAGCGCTCCAGCAGCGCGGGCGGCACGCCCCGGATGTCGCGCTCGCCATAGGTCGCGTGCCGGGCCTGGAGGAGGCCCTCCTCGTCGACGTCGGTGGCGTAGATCTTCGCCCGCAGCCGGAACTGCTCCAACCCGAGCGCCTCGGCCAGCAACATCGCCAGCGTGTACGCCTCCTCGCCGGATGCGCAACCGGCGCTCCAGACCCGGATGGGACCGTCGGAGCCCCGACCGGCGAGCACCGCGGGCAACACGTCGGTACGCAGGTACTCCCAGGCGTCCGGGTCGCGGAAGAAGCCGGTCACGTTGATGAGGATGGTGTTGAACAGGCCGGTGAACTCTTCCGGATGGACCTGCAAGTAGTCCAGGTAGTCGCTGTACTCGGCGACGGCGACCTGCGCCATGCGCCGGTCCACCCGCCGCATCAGGCTTGATCGCTTGTACCCGGTGAAGTCGAAACCGCGGCTTCCTTGAGATAGAGCAGCAGCGCCTCGAACGTCGGGTCTGAGTAGGTCATGACCGCACGTCCTTCGAACGCGCCGCGAGGCGCTTTCGACGCCGAGGCGGCTAGCGTGGGTACACCCGGAGCGTAGCCCAGACCACCTTCCCATCGGCGTTCAGATCGCTTCCCCACGATGTCGCGAACGCGTCGACGATGAGCAGGCCACGCCCGTGTTCGGAGGGCTCCGCCACCGTCAGCCGGCGCGGCCTCACCGGCGAGCGGTCCCGCACCCTGATGTGCAGATACCGCCCGCGCCTTTCGAGGCTGAGCTCGATGGGCGGCCTCCCGTGCCGGACCGCGTTGCTGACCAGCTCGGTCACCACGATCTCGGCCGACTCCACCACGCTGGCCACACCCCAGCGCTGGCCGGCCTCGACCACCATCCGGCGGGCGAGGCCGGCCGCCTCGGGAACAGGCGGCAGGCGTTCGGTGAACCGTGGCAGGACAGGCGAGTCGACTAACCGCGCCAACGCCTTCGTCCGATCCTGGCAGACGGCCAGCAGGCGGGTGAGCGCCATCCGGTCGAACGCCTGCAGTGTCTCGGCGCTCGCCCCGTAGAGGACGATCTGGCAGCCGGGCCAGGCGGCGGCGTGCCGGGCGACCGTCAGGAATGCGAGGACCGCCAGGTCATCGACGACCTCCAGGTCAGCCAGGTCGATGAGGACGGCCTTCGGCTGGCCGGCGAGCACCTTGTGCAACGTCGATCGCACCTGGACGGCGGTCGCCATGTCGAGGTGACCGCTCATCCGTACGGCGGTCACCGGGTACCCGGGCTCGACGGCGCACGCCAGGGTCGCGTCAGGCATCACCATCACTTCCGCCCACATCGCTGGCCTCGATGCTGCCTGGCTCACGCGGTTCCGTCTGGGGAACGTGCCGAGTGAGGAGATCGCGGATGATCTTGGCAGCATCGTCGGCCTCCACGGCCATCGACGCATATCGTCGCATGGAAATGCTGTTGCCCCGCAACCCGAACCGCTCGGACATCCGCCAGCTCAGCGCCGCCTTTTCTTCCAGCGCGCGTAATGCGGTCCACAGCGCTTCGTCCAGCGCCGTGCCCTGCTCGTCGATGAGCGTGTCCGGCGACCAGGCATGGCCGACCCGGCAACGGTAGCGAGGCGCCGGCTCGCCCGGCAGCTCGAACAACGCGCCGTGGCAGGCGGGGCAACCCAACCCGGCAGGCCTGATGGAGAGCTCGTCAGCGCCGATCGGAGCCATGTCGGCCATGTCCGTCTCCGCGATCAGAAGGGCATCAACCGGTGGGGCCGACTTCTCGGCGCGCTCGCGCACGAGTTGGTTGATCCGCCGGGCGATGTCCGCGACCGGCAAGGGCACCGCCGCCGGCACGTACTCCAGGGCGCTGCGCGGCATGGACGGCTGCAGCGCCTCATCCGGGTCCTGCGCGAACGCGAGGCCGCCGCGGGCCACCACGCTTGCCAGACCCGCCGTGCCGTCGTCCCGCGAGCCGGACAGGACGACGCCGATGACGCCCGGGCCGATGGCGCGCGCCGCCGATCGGAGGAGCGGGTCAACGGCGGGCCGGTGACCGTTTTCCGACGGTCCTCGGGACAGCCGCACCCGGTGGTCGACCACCAGCAGATGCCGGTCGGCGGGCGCCACGTAGATCCTCCCCGCCGCCAACCGCGCGCCGTCGACTGCCTCCCGCGCCGGTATCCGGCCGGACCGGGTCAGGATCGCGGCCAGCGCGCTGTGCCCCTCCCGCGGAATGTGCAGCACGACGCAGACAGCCGCCGGCAGGTCGCCCGGCAAGGCGCCGACCAGGCCTCGCAAGGCCTCCACGCCGCCGGCCGACGCGCCGATCACGACCACGTCTCGCGCGCTGCCCATTGTCACCTCACGCGGCGGCCCGGCGACCGGCGGATCCTCCCGGGTCTCGATGACCCGGGCCCAGCGTCGGCTCGCTACCCGCATTGTTTACCCGTCATCCCAGGAGCGAACCCCGGAAGCCGACTCAAACTCTGCGGGTGACTCAAACTCTGCGGGTGATGCGTCGACGTTTGGCGCCAGAGCACGATGGGGACGACTCAGATGACCGAGAGGCTGGTGAGGCCACATGGACGACGTGCGCCTGGAGGCGGAGTCGGTCGGCGACATCGATGTGCTCACGCCCGTGGGAACACTCGACGCCGCGACCGCGCCCCAGCTGCGCGACAGCCTGCTCGCCCTGCTGGACGCCAACGCCCGCGACATCGTCGTGGACCTCTCCCACGTGACGCTGGCCGATGCCTCGACGGTCGGCGTGCTGGTCCAGGCGCTGAACCTGGCCCATGAGCGGGGCGCGCACCTGCGGGCGACGGGCGCGTTCGGGCGGGTGCTGGAGGTCCTGGAGATCACCGGTGTCGCCAAGCGGCTCGACGCCTACGAGCAGACGTCGGACGTGCTCGCCGAGGCGCAGAGCGAGCCCGGTCGCCGCGGGCCGGATGGCCGTGGCGAGGTGTGGGCCGGCCGTGTAGCGGCTGACCGGGTCGCGGAGCTCTTCGAGATCATGATGCATCCGCAGACCCCCGAGGACGAGCGGCTGCGCCGGCGCGATGAGGTGATCCGGCTGTGCCTGCCGCTCGCCGAGCAGCTCGCCCGGCGGTTCCGCAACCGGGGCCAGCCCCAGGAGGACCTGACGCAGGTCGCCGTGGTCGGCCTGGTCAAGGCGGTCGACGGGTACGACCGGACGCTGGGCTATCCGTTCATCAGCTACGCCATCCCGACGATCCTCGGCGAGCTGCGCAGGTACTTCCGCGACCGGACCTGGGCGGTACGCGCACCCCGCCGCGTCCAGGAGCTGCGCCTGGAGATCAACCGGGTGGTCGACATCCTGACCCAGCACCTGGGCCACTCACCGACGCCCGCGGAGATCGCCGACCACCTCAGTGTCGACGTCGAGGATGTGATCGAGGTGGTGGTGGCCTCGCACGGGTACCGCCCCATGTCGCTGTACCAGCCCGTCGGGCGCGACGACGCGACCGAGCTCGTGGAGCTGGTCGGTGCGGCAGACGCCGACCTGGAAAGCGTCGAGCTGCACGAGTCCCTCCCCCCGTTGCTCGCCCAGCTGGCGCCCCGCGAGCAGCGCATCATCGCGCTGCGGTTCTTCGGCAACCTCACCCAGACCGAGATCGCCGGGCAGTTGGGGATCTCCCAGATGCACGTCTCGCGGCTGCTGACCCGGGCGCTCGCGACCCTGCGCCGCGGCCTCATGGCCGGCTGACGGGTTAGTTCGCCGGAGCGGTGCTGATGCGTTGCTCCCGAAGCTGTGGCACGAACCGTGCCACCGTCTCGAAGTCCCCGTCTTCATGCAGCACCGTGAGCTTGAGCCGGATCGCGGTCGCCGCCACGACCAGGTCAGCCACTGACAGACCCTGGTGTGCGCTGTGCGGCGCCAGCTCGCGCCGGATCGCGCCGACTAGGTCCCAGATGTTGTCCGGACCGTCGCCCACGGATAGGTATCACGAAGATCCTTTTCCAGGCGGGCGTAACCTTTGGCGTCAGTCGTCATCAAGGTCTCGGTCAACACCGGCTCGCAGAGCGCGAAAAGCCCACGCTCCGCAAGATCACGCCAGCTTGGATCCACCTGCAGTCGCACGATTCGAACAAGCGCGCTCGTGTCGACCAGGTAGTTCACCGGTCGGCCTCATCGAGGGCGCTGAAGTCCAAAAGGCCCTCGTCCGCCATTCGCCGCATGTTGGCCATGGCCTCGCGGCGGCGGGCACGTTTGTACTCGACGTAGTGACGCAGCGCCGCGTTGAGCGTTTCGTTGCGCGAGGAGGTTCCCAAACCCCTCGCTGCTTCGGCGAGCAGCTCCTCGTCGATCTCCGGCTCGGAGTCCTTCTTGATCGCTGTTTCCGTCATCGGTACCACCTCATGCATCAGGATACCTGAGCCTACGCGTCGATGGTGGCCATGACCTCATCGGAGACGTCGAAGTTGGCGTACACGTTCTGGACGTCGTCGCAGTCTTCCAGGGTGTCGATGAGCCGGAAGACCTTGCGCGCGCCCTCCTCGTCGAGCGGCACGGTCACGCTCGGCACGAACGAGGACTCCGCGGACTCGTACTCGATGCCGGCCCGCTGCAGCGCCGACCGTACGGCGATCAGGTCACCCGGCTCCGAGACCACCTCGAACGCCTCGCTCAGGTCGTTGACCTCCTCGGCGCCCGCGTCGAGCACGGCGCCCAGGACGTCGTCTTCGGTCGCCGGCCCCTTCGGCACGATCACGACGCCCTTGCGCGAGAACATGTACGACACGCTGCCGGCGTCGGCCAGGTTGCCGCCGTTGCGGGTCAGCGCCGTGCGTACCTCCGTGGAGGCCCGGTTGCGGTTGTCGGTGAGGCACTCGATGAGGATGGCCACGCCGCCGGGCCCGTACCCCTCGTACATCACCGTCTGGTAGTCCGCGGCGCCGGCCTCCTGGCCGGAGCCCCGCTTCACCGCCCGGTCGATGTTGTCGTTGGGTACCGAGTTCTTCTTCGCCTTCTGGATGGCGTCGAACAGCGTCGGGTTGCCGGCGGGATCACCGCCGCCTGAACGGGCCGCCACCTCGACGTTCTTGATCAGTCGGGCGAACAGCTTGCCCCGCTTGGCATCGATGACGGCCTTCTTGTGCTTGGTCGTCGCCCACTTCGAGTGCCCGGACATTCAATCCTCCGTGTCTACCCGCCAGCGCCGCACCATCTCGACGAAGTACCGGTGCACGCGGAGGTCGCCGGTGAGCTCTGGGTGGAATGCGGTCGCGAGCAGGTGCCGCTGCCGAACCGCGACAATCCTATCGAGGTTGGGACCGGCTGTGACGCGACCCAGCACCCGGACGTCCGGGCCGACCGACTCGACCCACGGCGCGCGGATGAACACCGCCGAGAAGGGCCCGCCCGCGATGTCCTCGATCACGACAGGCGCCTCGAACGAGTCGACCTGCCGGCCGAACGCGTTTCGCCGCACGGTCATCTCGATGCCGGACAGGGTCCGCTGGTCCGGGCGCCCGTCGAGCACCTCGGTCGCCAGCATGATCATGCCGGCGCAGGACCCGTACGCCGGCATGCCTTCGGCCACCCGCTTGCGCAGCGGCTCCAGGAGCCCGAAGTCGATCGCGAGCTTGCTCATCGTGGTCGACTCGCCGCCCGGCAGGATCAGCGCGTCGGCGCTGTCCAGCTCCTCGGGGCGGCGCACCGGCCGGCCCGACGCACCGAGCGCCTGGAGCGCGGCGAGATGCTCGCGCACGTCGCCCTGCAGGGCGAGCACCCCGATGACCATCACCAGCCGCGGCTGGCCAGCCGCTGCGACTCCGGCAAGGTGGCTACGTTGATGCCGACCATCGCCTCACCCAGGCCGCGGGACACCTTGGCGATGACGTCGGGATCGTCGGCGAAGGTGACCGCCTTGACGATCGCCGCGGCGCGCTTGGCGGGGTCGCCCGACTTGAAGATGCCGGAGCCGACGAAGACGCCCTCCGCGCCGAGCTGCATCATCATGGCAGCGTCCGCGGGGGTGGCGATGCCGCCCGCGGTGAACAGCACGACCGGTAACCGGCCAGTCGCGGCCACCTCGGCCACCAGGTCGTACGGCGCCCGCAGCTCCTTCGCGGCGGCGTAGAGCTCGGTCGGGTCCAGTGTGGACAGCCGGCGGATCTCCCCCCGGATCTGGCGCATGTGCCGGGTGGCCTCGACCACGTTGCCGGTACCGGCCTCACCCTTGGAGCGGATCATCGCCGCGCCCTCGGCGATGCGCCGCAGGGCCTCGCCCAGGTTGGTGGCGCCGCACACGAACGGCACGGTGAACGCCCATTTGTCGATGTGGTGCGCCTCGTCCGCCGGGGTCAGCACCTCGGACTCGTCGACGTAGTCCACCCCGATCGCCTGCAGCACCTGCGCCTCGACGAAATGGCCGATGCGGGCCTTGGCCATCACCGGGATCGAGACGGCCGAGATGATGCCGTCGATCATGTCCGGGTCGCTCATCCGGGAGACGCCGCCCTCGGCACGGATGTCGGCCGGTACCCGTTCCAGCGCCATCACCGCGACGGCGCCAGCGTCCTCGGCGATCTTCGCCTGTTCGGGCGTTACCACATCCATGATCACGCCGCCCTTGAGCATCTCGGCCATGCCGCGCTTGACCCGGGCGGTGCCGGTCACGGGCCGGTCAGCTTCCAGGGGTCGGTCAGTCTCCAGTGATCGGTCAGTCTGCACGGGTCGGTCAATCTGCTCGGTCACGGGCCTCATGCTACGTCGGGGTGGCGGCGCCCGCCGACGGCCAATCCGCAGGTCGCGGCCTTCGCGCGGGGCTGCCCGCCAGCGCTACTCCCCGGCGGGCACCGCCTGGCGGGCGGGCTCCAGCGTCGGGTCATCGACATCGAAGTAGGCCGGGTGCGGATGCCGCCGGGCGAGCCCGAGCAGGCGTACCAGGAGCTGTCGGCGCACCGCGAGCGCGTCGCGGACCACGTCGTTGTGCACCTGCCGGGCGAGCGCCAGCCGCCGGCTGATCGCGACGATCTCGTCCACGGCGGGGTCGGCCGGCGCGTCGGCGTCGGGCACGATGGCGCGCAGCTGCCGGGTCAGGTCGTTCTCGGCGGCCTCCCGGTCGTCCGGGCCCGCGTCCCGGGCGGTACGGGCGGCGACGTGCAACACGGCGGGCCCGGGCAGTGCGACCGCCGCCTCCGCCCGGCGGGCCAGGTTGGCGTCGAGCGCCGTACGCGCGGCGGCCACCCGGCGGTGCAGCCGGTCGACCCGGGCAGCGGTCCAGGTGAGGTACGTGGCGACGACCGCCACGGCGGTCACCACCGCCACCACCCACCACATGTGGCGCATCGTAATGCGAACGGGGGCCGCCGGCCGCCCAGCAACCGGGCAGGATGCCCGGGCGGTCAGCCCGTCTCGACGCCCGTTCCGACGCCCTCGTTCGCCTCGATCGCCGTTGCGTACACCTCAAGTACTCGGGCGGCTACCGAAGGCCAGTCATAGGCCGCGACCACGTCGGCCGCGCGAGCCGCAAGCTCCGCCCGTATCACCGGCTGGTCGAGCAGGTCCGCGAGGGTCGCGGCGAGCGCGCCGGCGTCTCCCGTGGGAAACAGGGCGCCTGCGACACCGCCGGCGCCGTCGTCAAGCACCCGGCGGAACGCGTCGAGGTCGCTGGCGACAATGGGGGTACCGGCGGCCATCGCCTCGGTAAGGATCATGCCGAAGGACTCGCCGCCCACGTTGGGCGCGACGTAGATGTCGACGCTGCGCAGCATCCGCGCCTTGTCCTCCTCGGAAACCTTGCCCAGGAACACGATCCGCGAGCGCAGCGGATCGGGCACCTCGTCGAGCAGGTCTTCGGGCTCCCCCGGCCCGGCCACCAGCAACCGCAGGCCGGGCCGCTCGCGGGCGAGCCGGACGAACGCCTGGCACAGCACCGGAAACCCCTTGCGCGGCTCGGTGAACCGGCCAAGGAAGCCGATCGCACCACCCTCACCCGGCCAGCCGGGCAACGGTCGCGCGCCGGCGTAGCGGTTGACCGCCACGCCGTTGGGTATCTCCCATGCCCCGCCGCCGAGATGCTCGACCTGGACGCGGCGCGCCAGCTCGCTCACCGCGATGCGCACGGTGATCTTCTCCAGGACGATCTGCAGCAGCCCCTGCGCCACCGACATGGCCCGGGACCGGCTCATCGCCGTGTGGAAGGTGGCCACCACCGGGCAGCCGGCGGACAGTACCGCCAGCATGGACAGGCTTGGGTTCATCGGCTCGTGCACGTGGAGCACTTCGAACCGGCCGGCGGTGAGCCAGCGCCGCACCCGCGCCGCCGAGATCGGCCCGAACGCCAGCCGCGCCACCGAGCCGTTGTACGGCACGGGTACCGCGCGCCCGGCCGGGACCACGAACGGTGGGAGGTGCTCCTCGTCGTCGGCCGGGGCGAGCACGCTCACCTGGTGACCGAGCCCGATCAGGGTCTGGGCGAGGTCGTGCACGTGGTTCTGCACGCCGCCAGGCACGTCAAAGGAGTACGGGCAGACGATGCCGATACGCACTCCCGCCTCCCCTACGACTCTCGGCCGGCGTCGACGTTTGGCGCCGGCTCGTCGAGCCAGAGCCGCTGGAGCATGTGCCAGTCGGCCGGGTGGGCGGCGATGCCCTCCGCCAGGCCGTCGGCGATCTGCTGGGTGAGCTGGCGTACGCGGTTGCCGAACGACCCCTCGGTGGGCAGCGGCAGCGGCCCGGTCAGGCGTCCACACGGCGCGTCGGGCTCGTACCACATGGCCGTCACGTACAGCGGCGCACCGGTGCGCAGCGCCAGCATCGCCGGGCCGGCTGGCATTCGGGTACGGCCGCCGAAGAGCTCGACCTCCACGCCCCGGGCCGACAGGTCCCGGTCGGCGAGCAGCGGTACCACGTGACCCTTGGCCAGCCGATCGGCCAGGACGTCGGCGGCCGGGCGGTCGCCACCGGTCAGCGGGATGATCTCCATGCCGAGGCCGCGGCGGAAGGCGAGGAACCGCTCGTACAGGCTCTCGGGCTTGAGCCGTTCGACCACCGTGGTGATCGGCCAACCCTTGGCGGCCACCCAGGCGCCCGCGGCGTCCCAGTTGCCGGCATGGGGCAGCGCCACGATGGAGCCGACCCCGGCGGCCACGTTCTCCCCGAGCATCTCGGCGCCCCCCAGCCGGAAGCCGTTCAGGATCTGTTCGTGGCTGCGCGACGGCAGGCGGAACGCCTCCAGCCAGTACCGCGCGTACGAGCGCACCGCCTGGCGCAGCAGCGCCTGGAACTGCGCTTCGGGCATCTCGGGACCGACGACGCGACGAAGGTTGGCCGCGAGTCTGGCCGTACCTCCGCCGCCACGCCGCAGCGCGAGGTCGGCACCTGCCGCGAAGAGCGCCTCCGCGACCGGCTTGGGCAATGCCCGGACCACCCGCCAGCCCGCGGCGTAGCCCAGGTCGACCAGCCGCCCACCCACCGCGCCGGCTCGCCCGCGCGGGCTCACTGCCCGGCCTCCCTCGCCTGGCGCCAGACATGAACTATGCGTTGTCCAATTGTGATTACCGACAGGACGGCCAGCACCCAGAGCGCAACATCGAGGACGGCGTGGAAGCCCAACCCGTACGCCAAGGCACCGAGTCCGACAATGATCAGTCGTTCCGCACGCTCGGCGATCCCGACGTTCGCCGTGAACCCCAGCCCCTCGGCGCGGGCCCTCACATATGAGATCACCTGTCCGGTGACCAGGCAGACCAGCGCCGCGGCCAGCGACCACCGGTCGCCGACGGTGGCCAGCCAGTAGGCCAGCGCGCCGAAGACCGCGCCGTCGGAGATCCGGTCCATGGTCGAGTCGAGCAGCGCCCCGAACCGGCTCGTGCCGCCGCTGGCCCGGGCGATCGCGCCGTCGAGCATGTCGGTGAGCGCGACCAGCGTGATCACGATCGTAGCGGTGATCAGCCAGCCGCGGGTGGCCAAGCCGACCGCGGCCGCGACGATCACCGCGCTCCCCACGACCGTCACCGCGTTGGCCGACACGCCAGCGCGCAGCAGCACCCGGGCGATCGGCTCGAACGCTCGCGCGAAGCCGGCGCGGCTCACTACGCTGAAGATCTTCGCCATGGCGCTCTCACGATAGCCGCGAGACCGCCCGCAGCACATTGCAGGCGCCGGGGCGAGTCGCGCGTTGGGGTTGTGTCTTCGGACAAACAGGTGTGGGATCGCTTGAAGTACCCCTTGCCGTGAGATGTTTCACCCGGCGGCGAGCGAGCGTAGCGAGGCGACGCTCGTGATCAAGCGACCGGCCAGGTGACGGTCCGGCGAACCGGGGATTATTTGTTCAGCGGGTTAGACGGGAGGCGCGCGATGGCGCAGAAAAGCCAGGAGAAGGGAGTCGCCGGCCCCGCGCCGGTGGTCGATGAACCCGGCAGGGTACGCAACGTGGTGCTCGTCGGGCACTCCTCCGCCGGCAAGACGACCCTGGTCGAGGCGCTGCTCGGGGTAACGGGCACGATCAGCCGGGTCGGTTCGGTGACCGACGGCACCACGGTGTCCGACCACGACCCGGCCGCCGTCAAGCAGCAGCGGTCGGTCGCCCTGGCCTGTGCTCCGGTGCTGCATGAGGGCGTGAAGGTCAACCTGCTCGACACTCCCGGCTATGCCGACTTCGTCGGCGAGCTCCGCGCCGGCCTGCGCGCCGCCGACGCGGCGCTGTTCGTGGTCTCCTCCGTCGACGGCATGGACGCCGCCACCGCCGCGCTCTGGGAGGAGTGCGCCGCGGTCGGCATGCCGCGCGCCGTCGCGGTCACCCGCCTTGACCACCAGCGCTCCGACTTCGACGAGACCCTCGCGGTTTGCCAGAGGGTCTTCGGCGACAACGTCATGCCCCTGTACCTGCCGCTGCACGGCGACGACGGCACCTCGGTGGCCGGCCTGATCGGCCTGATCAGCCAGCGGGTGTACGACTACACGAACGAGTACCCGCCGCAGGTGCGCGAGCCCGACGCCGAGCACCTGCCGGCCATCGAGGAGGCCCGCAACGCCTTGCTGGAAGGGATCATCGCCGAGAGCGAAGACGAGTCCCTCATGGACCGCTACCTGGGCGGCGAGGAGCTCGAACCCTCGTTGATCGTCGAGGACCTGGAAAAGGCGGTCGCCCGCGGCACGTTCTACCCGGTGATCCCGGTGTGCGCCGAGACCAGGGTCGGTCTCGACGCCCTGCTGGAGGTGCTGACCAGCGCGTTCCCGTCCCCGCTGGAGCACCCACTGCCACCGGTCACCGGCATCGACGGCACGCCGCGCGACCCGCTCACCTGCGACCCGAACGGCCCGCTGGTGGCCGAGGTGGTCAAGACGACGATCGACCCGTACGTCGGCCGGGTCAGCCTGGTCCGGGTCTTCTCCGGCACGCTGCGCCCCGAGCAGGTGGTGCACATCTCCGGGCACGGCATGGCCGAGCGCGGGCACCCCGACCACGACGCCGACGAGCGGTTCGCCCACCTGTACTCGCCGCTGGGGGCCAACGTGCGCGAGGTGCCGTTCTGTATGGCGGGCGACATCTGCGCGATCACGAAGTCGAGCACGGCCGAGACCGGTGACACCATCTCGAGCAAGGAGCAGCCGCTGCTGATGGCGCCCTGGGAGATGCCCGAGCCGCTGCTGCCGGTCGCCATCGTGGCCAAGACCCGCTCCGACGAGGACGCCCTCGCCAAGAACCTGGGCCGGCTGGTGGCCGGCGACCCGACGATGCGGCTGGAGCGCAACGCCGAGACGCACCAGCTCGTCCTGTGGTGCATGGGCGAGGCGCACGCCGACGTCGTCCTCGACCGGCTGCGTTCCGGCGGCGTGGAGATCGAGACCGAGCCGGTCCGGGTGGCGCTGCGCGAGACGTTTGCGGCCGGCAGCAAAGGCCACGGCCGGCATGTGAAGCAGTCCGGCGGGCACGGCCAGTACGCCGTCTGCGACATCGAGGTCGAGCCGTTGCCGCGCGGGTCCGGCTTCGAGTTCGTCGACCGCATCGTGGGCGGCGTGGTCCCCAACAACTACATCCCGTCGGTCGAGAAGGGAGTACGCGCGCAGATGGAACGCGGCATCGCCGCCGGCTATCCCGTGGTGGACCTGCGCGTGACGCTCTTCGACGGCAAGGCACACTCGGTCGACTCCTCGGACGCGGCGTTCCAGACCGCCGGCGGGCTGGCGCTCAAAGACGCTGCCGAGCACGCCCAGATCCAGCTGCTGGAGCCGGTCGACGAGGTGACGATCCGGGTACCGGAGCAGTTCGTCGGCGCGGTGATGAGCGACATGTCGGGGCGCCGCGGCCGGCTGCTGGGCACCGAGTCCGACGGCGACAAGTCGGTGATCCGCGCCGAGGTGCCAGCCACCGAGCTGGTCCGGTACGCGGTGGAGCTGCGCGCCATGACCTCGGGTGCCGGCACGTTCACCCGTTCGTTCGCCCGGTACGACCCCATGCCGGCCCACCTGGCCGACCAGGTCAAGAAAGAAGCAGCCGCGAGAAGCTAGCTGGCTGAACCCGCGTACCGGCGGGCACCGTCTGGACTGAGGTGCCGCGCTCGGGCTCCGCCCGGCGCGGCGCCGAGGGAAGACGGTGCCTGATGAGCCGGTGCGCCGCGCGAGCGAAGGCGAGCGCAAACTAAACCGGCGCGGGCGCCGGCTTGCCGATCGCCATCAGCTCGGAGACGGTGACGAAGCGGTAGCCGCGGGCCCGCAGCCCGGAGAACATCGCGCCGAGCTGGCGGAGCGCCACCAGGCGCTCGGGCGAGCCGACGTCGTGCGCCAGCACGATCGCACCCGGGGTGACCCGCCCGACGATGTCGCGTACCTGGCCGGTGGGGTTGTCGCGGTACATCTGCTCGTGCATCTGGTGCGACCAGAGCACCAGGTCGTACCCGAGCGAGTCGGCCGCCAGGAGCGTCGAGCCCCCGAGGTGCCCCCATGGCGGCCGCAGCAGGTTGGCGTGGCGGCGCGCCACCCGCTCGATCACGTCGTGGGTACGGCTCATCTCCTGGCGTACCCCGGCGAGATCCAGCCGAGCCAGGTCGGCGTGGCTCCACGAGTGGTTGCCCACCTCGTGCCGGTCCAGCCGGCCGCGCACCAGATCGGCGTGGTCCTGCAGGTTCCGGCCGACCACGAAGAACGTGGCCGGTACCTGGTACGCGTCCAGCACGTCGAGGACCATCGACGTCCACTGTGGACCAGGGCCGTCGTCGAAGGTGAACGCCACCACCGGCTCGGTGGTCTGCACGTAGTACGTGACCACGGTGCTCGGGTGATGCACCGCGTCGATATGGTCGTTCGCCGGCGCGTACCCGCCGGCGATCGGCAGCCGGTCGGGCCCGAGCAGGCCGGGCAACCGCGTCGCCGCCGCACCGACCGCCCCACCCCCGGCGAGCAGCAATGCGCTGCGCAGCAACGTCCGGCGAGACCTGCCCATCCTCACTCCCCCGTGCGCCAAGGCGCCGAGCCCGCGGCGCCTGTTCACGAAGGTCACATAAGGTGTGCCCGGTGGAGAATCCTCTTCCCGGATGAATTACGAAGAGTAGCCGCCTATTTACGTAGTTGCGCCGGACCAGCCCTCGGCCAGCAGCCGGCGCGTGTCGGCCAGCAGCTGCGGAAGAACCTTGGTACGCCCGACGACCGGCATGAAGTTCGTGTCGCCACCCCAGCGCGGCACCACGTGCTGGTGAAGGTGCGCCGCGATCCCGGCCCCCGCGACCGCACCCTGGTTCATCCCGAGGTTGAAGCCGTGCGCGCCGCTGCAGCCGCGCACCACACGCATCGCGGTCTGGGTGAACCGGGCCAGCTCGATGGTCTCGGCGTCGGTCAGGTCCGTGTAGTCGGCGACGTGCCGGTACGGGCACACCATCAGGTGCCCCGGGTTGTACGGGTAGAGGTTCAGCACGGCGTACACCACGTCGCCCCGGGCGACCACGAGGCTGTCCTCGTCCGGACGCTGTGGCGCCAGGCAGAACGGGCAGCCGTCGGGCCGGCCGTACCCCTCGGAGCTGCGGTCCTCGGCCGTCAGGTACGCCATGCGATGCGGCGTCCACAGCCGGTCCAGCTCGTCGGCGACCCCGACCCCGGTGTCCTTCGGCGACGCGCCCACGGGCCGATCCTACGTTTGCCTCGCCCGCCCCTACCGCCCGCGCTGCACGTCGCGACCTCATCCAACGCGGTCGGGCAGCGCGGCTTGGAGCAGCCCCGCCACCAGCGCCAGGGCGATGCCGCGGCCCGGACAGGGCCGCAGGCCAGCCCCGAACGTGAGGTGCGCGTCGCGGTCGGGCCGGCCGGGGTCGAAGCGCTCGGGCGAGGCGAAGACCGCAGGGTCGCGGTTGGCGGCAGCGAGGTCGAGGCGGACGGCCGCACCGGCCGGGATCTCGACGCCGCCGATCAAGGCCGCCGCGCTCACGACGCGCATGGTCTGGCGTACGGGCGGATCGTGGCGCAGCGTCTCGGCGAGCACCGCGTCGACCGGGTGTCGCGGGCCGGCAGGACCCATGGCCCGTACCGCGTTGGCGACAAGGCCGGCCGTCGGCTGGTACGCCTGCACGAGCACGCCGATCCGGTTGGCCGTCCACTCGTCGGCGCCACCGAGCAGGGTCACGAGCCGGCCGACGGCCTCGTCCGCCGCGTCCACATCGGAACCCGGCTGGTACGCCGGCGCCACGGCGGCGACCGCGTCGACGGCCACCTCGACGGCCGCGCCCGGCACACCGAGCATGCTCGCCAGGATCCGGACCGGTACCGCGGGATCGACCGCCCCCGTTACCCGGTCGGGTGCACCGACCACGCGGTCGAAGGCGGTTTGGCGGACCGCCGCCGGATCAAGCCCGGCGAGCATGCCGGTCACCATCGCGCGCCGCCGCTCGTGCGTCTCGCCGGTGCTGAAACGCGAGACAGTGGCCCGCAGCCAACCAACCGTGGCCGGTCGCCACCCGGGCGGCGGGGCCGGTACGACGAAACGGAGGTCGGCCAACACCGCCGACACGTCGGCGTACCGGGTGAGCAGGCGCATGCCGGTGACCGTAGGGCGCCGACAGTTCGGCGAGCGCCGAAGAAACGCTCCCGCACAATGGGCCCATGCCAACCAACGGCACGACCGCCCCGCCAAGTCCCGCCGCGGGCGTCGCGCGGCTGGCGTCGCTGCTCGCCGACGAGACCCGGGCCGCGTTCTGCCTGGCACTGCTGGACGGCCGGGCCTGGACCGCCGGCGAGCTGGCCCGGTGCGCCGGTGTCGCGGCGTCGACCGCCACCGGCCACCTCAACCAGCTCGTCGCCGCCGGCCTGCTGGTCGAGCAGCGCCAGGGTCGCCACCGGTACCTCCGGCTGGCCGGCCCGCATGTCGCCGAGCTCATCGAAGACCTTGGCGGGCGCCAGCCGCCGGCGGCCGTGCCGGTCCGCTCGCTGCGCGCGGCGAACGCGACCGCGGCGCTCGCCCGGGCTCGAACGTGCTACGACCACCTGGCCGGGCGGCTCGGCGTGGCCGTCGCCGACGCGATGACCCGCGACGGCTTGTTGCAGCAGGCGACCGGCTTCGCCCTCACCGAGCGCGGCGTGGCGTGGCTGGTCGACACCGTGGGCGTCAGCCGTGCGGTGCTGCGGGTGCGGCACCGGCCGCTGGCCCGGCCGTGCCTGGACTGGACCGAGCGGCGACCGCACCTGTCCGGCGCGGCCGGTGCCGCGCTGTGCCAGCGCTTCCTCGACCAGGGGTGGACGGTACGCATCACCGGCAGCCGCGCCCTACGGGTGACGCCCGCCGGCACGGCCGCGCTGCATGACCTTCTGGACCTCGACGCCAGGGCGCTCGACGGCGACCGCGTCGTCGCGGGCGGCGGCACAACCCCGCGATCGGCCTAGCCGAGCCGCCTCATGCCGCTCTACCTTCAAAGACCGGCGGCAGATTCGCGCTCCGCTGCGCTCCGCGCCTCATGCCGCTCTACCTTCAAAGACCGGCGGCAGATTCGCGCTCCGCTGCGCTCCGCGCCTCATGCCGCCGACGGCCCCACGTTGGTCCGCGACCGCACCACGTCGACCACGTGCGCCACCGCCTCGTCCAGCGGCAGACCGTTGCGCTGCGACCCGTCCCGGTACCGGAACGACACGGTGCCCGCCGAGACGTCGTCGTCGCCCGCGATCACCATGAACGGCACCTTCTGCTGCTGGGCCGTACGGATCTTCTTCTGCATCCGGTCGTCTGAGGTGTCCACCTCGACGCGGATGCCCTCCGCTCGCAGCCGGTCGGCGAAGGCGGACACGTAGTCCGCGTGGTCGGAGCGGATCGGGATGCCGACCACCTGGACCGGGGCGAGCCACGCCGGGAACGCGCCCGCGTAGTGCTCGGTCAGCACGCCGAAGAACCGCTCGATCGACCCGAACAGTGCCCGGTGGATCATGACCGGTCGCTGCCGCGTGCCGTCGGCCGCCTGATACTCCAGCTCGAAGCGCTGCGGCAGGTTGAAGTCGACCTGGATGGTCGACATCTGCCAGGTCCGGCCGATGGCGTCCTTCGCCTGTACCGAGATCTTCGGGCCGTAGAACGCCGCCCCGCCGGGATCGGGTACCAGCTCCAGGCCCGACTCCTCGGCCGCGGACCGCAACGCCTCGGTGGCCTCGTCCCAGTCCGCCTGCTCCCCGAGGAACTTCGGCGAGTCGTCCCTTGTGGACAGTTCGAGGTAGAAGTCGTCCAGCCCGTAGTCGCGCAACAGGTCGAGCACGAACCTCAGCAGCGACCGGAGCTCGGCGCCCATCTGGTCACGGGTGCAGTAGATGTGCGCGTCGTCCATGGTCAGGCCGCGCACTCTGGTGAGGCCGTGCACCACGCCCGACTTCTCGAACCGGTACACCGTGCCGAACTCGAACAGCCGCAACGGCAGCTCCCGGTAGGACCGCCCGCGAGCCTGGAAGATCAGATTGTGGAACGGGCAGTTCATCGGCTTGAGGTAGTAGTTGGCGCCCTCCATGGACATCGGCGGGAACATGCTCTCGGCGTACCACCCCAGGTGTCCCGAGGTCTCGAAGAGCTGCGCCTTGGTGATGTGCGGGGTGTTGACGAAGGAGTACCCCTCCTCCTCGTGCCGGCGGCGCGAGTAGTTCTCCAGCTCCCGGCGGATGATGCCGCCCTTGGGGTGGAACACCGCCAGGCCCGAGCCGATCTCGTCGGGAAAGCTGAACAGGTCGAGGTCCGCGCCGAGCTTGCGGTGGTCGCGGCGGGCGGCCTCGTCGAGGAGCCGGAGGTACTCCTTGAGCGCGTCGCGGGTCGGCCACGCGGTGCCGTAGATGCGCTGCAGCTGCGGATTCTTCTCCGAACCTCGCCAGTACGCCGCGGCGATGCGCATGAGCTTGAACGCGCCGATCAGCCGGGTGTGCGGCAGGTGGGGCCCCCGGCAAAGGTCCGACCAGCAGACCTTGCCCGACTCGGCGTCGACGTTGTCGTAGATGGTCAGCTCGCCGCCGCCGACCTCCATCACCTCGGTCGAGTCCACGTCCGAGCCCTTGCTGTCAACCAGCTCGACCTTGTACGGCTCGTCGGCCAGCTCCGCCTTCGCCTGCTCGACCGAGTCGAACCGGCGGCGGCGGAAGCGCTGCCCCGCCTTGACAATCTCCTGCATCCGCTTCTCCAGGCGGTCGAGATCGTCGGGATGGAACGGCTTTTCAACGTCGAAGTCGTAGTAGAACCCGCCCTCGATGGGCGGGCCGATGCCCAGCCGCGCGGCGGGGAAGAGGTCCTGGACCGCCTGCGCGAGCACGTGTGCGGTCGAGTGGCGCAGCACCATCAGGCCGTCGCGGGAGGACAGCGTCACGGGCTCCACGGTGGTGTCGGTGTCGGGTACCCAGTCCAGGTCGCGAAGCCGACCCTCTGGGTCGCGGACGACCACGACCGCGTCCGGGCCGCGATCGGGCAGCCCGACCGCGGCGACCGCCTCGGCGGGCGTGATCCCGGCGGGGACGACAACGGACTCGGCCACGGTAACTCCCTTGCCATATCCCGGTGAATTTCCGACCGATGCTATCCGGTTCGCGTTGCGCACCGTCGCAGCGCCCCGTGCGTCTCGCTCGGTGAGCGGTTAGATTGGCGCCGTGGCCGCACATGATCTCGTCGACGTCCTCAACCGCCGCTACCGCACGTACTTCACCCAGCGGCGTCCGGTGTCGTTCGGGCTGCAACGGGCCGGCACGCTGCACACGTTCGGGCCGGACCAGCCGGCCTTCACCATCACCGTCAACGACGACCGGGGCGCCAAGGCGCTCGCATCGCTCGACCAGCTGCAGGTCGCCATGGCGTACCTCAAAGGCTCGCTGGACCTCGACGGCGATCTGGTGACCGCGCTGTCCATGCGCAAGTTCTTCCCCGACCTCCACCCGATCGCCTGGCTGGGCCGGTTCGCGCCCGCGCTGCTGCGCGGCGGCAAGGAGCACGACCGACGGTCCATCTCCGCGCACTACGATCGCGACCCCGACTTCTTCCTGACGTTCATGGACCGCCGGCACCGCTGCTACACCCAGGGCGTGTTCGCCCGCGACGACGAGCCGCTGGAAGACGCGATGACGCGCAAGATGGACATCGCCATCGACGCCGTCGGGGTCAAGCCGGGCGACCACGTGCTGGAGGTCGGCGGTGGCTGGGGCGCCTTCGTGGAGTACGCCGGGAAGCGCGACATCAAGGTGACCACCCTGACCCTGAGCGAGGAGTCCGAGCGGTACCTCAACGACCTGGTCGACCGCGAGCGGCTCCCGGTGACCGTGGTGCGCCAGCACCTGCTGGGCTACCGCAGCGACCAGCGCTACGACGCGATCGTGAACATGGGCGTGACCGAGCACCTGCCCGACTACCGAGCCACCCTGCGCAAGTACGCCGAGCTGCTCAAGCCCGGCGGCAACATCTACCTCGACGCGCTGGCGATGCGGGCCAAGCACCGGGTCTCGACGTTCATGAGCCGGTACATCTACCCGGGCGGGTCGTCCCCGCTGCTGCTGCACGAGTACCTGCGCCGGGTGGCCGGCTCACCGTTCCAGCTCACCAGCGTCTTCGACGAGCGGCACAACTACCACCTGACGTGCAAGGCGTGGGCGCAGCGCCTCGACGCCGCCCGCGAAGACGTGGTACGTCGCTGGGGCGACCCGCTGTACCGCCGGTTCCGGCTGTTCCTGTGGGGCTCGGCGGCCGGGTTCGCCACCGGGCAGGTGCAGGCGTACCGCTGGGTCCTGCACCTGCCGCCGTCCGCCTGATCAGCGTTTCCAGAACGACCGCCGCCGCTCCCCGCTGAACTCGTCGAGCGCCCGCAGCGTCCGGGTCCACAGCGCGTCAAGCGCACCCGGTTGGGTCAGCGCGGCCAGCAGGTCGCGCAACGGCACGAGCACGTTGGCGCTGAGCCCGTGCTCGCGCAGGTGCCGCACCAGCGCTTCCAGCCGGCTGGCCAGGTCGGCGAGCAGCTCCCGCCGCTCGTGGTCGGGCCGGCCCGCGTTGTCCCGCAACAGCTTTGCCTCCTCGGCCGCCTGGGTACGGGCGGCCGTGAGCTCCGCGTCCAGCCCCGGCTTGGACTCGGGCCGGGCGGGGCGGCCGCGGCGCTTCGGCAGGTTGCGCGGCAGCCGCAGCACACCGCCGGCAAGCCCCGGTTGCGCGGCCTCCATCCCCGCGGGCCGCATGGGCGCCATCCGCACCTTCGCCGCAGCCGGAGCGGCCGCCATCAGTGGCATGGCCGGCATCCCGGAATCGCCGAGCATGGCCCAACCGGCCACCGGCTCGACCGGCTGGATGACCTGGTGCGGCCGCTCGCCGCCGGTCACCACCCGGCTGTCCACGGCGGTGTACGCGGTGAACCGGCACAGGACGCCGAACCGCAGCGAGGTGTCGACGATCCGCTTCTCCAGCGCACCGCCGCGCTCCGTGGCGTAGCGGTCCTCCAGGTCGCGCAGATGCTCGCGCGCCCACATCGCCGTGACCGCGCCGCTGTCCTCGGCCGGCGTCGCCGCGACCCGCTCCGACCACGGCTGGCCGTCCCGCGTTGTGCCGCGCACGATCACCCCGCCGGCTGTCCCGTGGTAACGCCCACGGACGACGAGTGGGACGCCAGGGAAGAGATCCGGCACGCGGGCCGGCGCCATGGCATCGGCGGCCAGTGCCAGCCCGTCGGGCTCCACGGTCAGGCCGGTGACCAGCGGTGAGCCGATCCGCTGGTGGATGCGGTCCATCGCCTCGTCCAGCCGGTCCTCGCTCTCGACCAGCTCGCACCGTCCGCGACCGGCCGCTGCGAGCCGGCCGAGGAACCCGGCGTTGACCGCCTGGTCGATGCCGACGGTGTGGACCCGCACGCCGCGCAGCAGGCCGGCGGACTCGCGCAGCAGCTGGTCCTCGTTGCCCACCTGCCCGTCGGTCACGAGCACCAGCACCCGGTCCCGCTCGGTGGCGGCGGCGTCCGCGCCAGCTCTCGCGCCCGCGTCGGCGCCCAGCAGCCGCAGGCCCTCCGTGAGCGGGGCGAGCAGCTCAGTGCCGCCCCGGGCATCCATCCGAGCCAGGTGCTCGACGGCCCGGTACCGGTGCCGGTCGGTGGCGGCGACCAGGCCGGCGGGCAGCGTGTCCGGCCGGCTGATCCGGTCGTCGAACGCGATGACCGCGAACCGGTCGGCGTCGGTGAGCGTGTCGACGATTCGGGCCGCCGCACGCCGCGCGGCAACCATCTTCCAGCCCGCCATGCTGCCCGAGCGGTCCAGCAACAGGACCAGGTCGCGCGGACGGGCCGGCGACGCGACGGCCGGCGGCAGCACGGTGAGCTGGAAGGTGCCCCCGGTACCGCCGTCGTCCGGCGCGATCGTGAGCGCCGAGCTGGCGCGCTCGTCCTCGCCGTACGCCAGCCGCAGCACGAAGTCGCGGTTGGCCCGCTCTCCCGGGCGCAGCCGCACCACACCGTCCTCAATGGACACCACGTGCAGGCTGGACCGCACGTCGCGCAGCGGCAGCCCGGCCGGGTCGATGGTGGCTTCGAGCGAGAGCCGTACCGGGTTCGGGAAGCCGGGCAGCAGGATCGGTGGTGTGATGCGCGAGGCGTCGGGCACCGCGTCGGTGTCCTCGGCGTACCCGTCACCCACCGGCGCGCCGCCCAGTGGCTCGCCGGGAACGTAGCGCGGCGCCACCACCAGCGGGAACCGGAACGCCGCCGCACCGTCCGCATAGGACAGTGGGCCGACCAGCGTCAGCGCGATCTCGACCCGTTCGCCGGGCAGGATGTTGCCCACTCGCATGGTGAACACGTCCGGCCGCTCCTCCTCGGCGATCGACGCCCGTTTTCCCTCGGCGATGGCCCGTTCATAGCGCTCCCGCGCCTCGCCCCGCTCACGTAGCTCGGCGGTGATCACCCGGTCATCGGCGGTCATGGTCATCTCCGTCACCGCCGCGCGGTCCGGCAGCGGGAAGACGTACGTGGCTTCCAGCGGCACGTCGTGCGGGTTGCGGAAGCCTTGGCGCAGCTGCACCCGGCTGACCAGCCCGGTGATGGCCGCCCGCACGTCGATGGACTCCAGCGGCAGGTTGCCCTGTCCGGTGCGCAGCGCACCGAGACCGGCGTCCTCCGCAGGGGCGGCGATCCGGGTCGCCTCGTCCTCGGTCATCTGTCCAACATGGACGGTGGTCATTCGGTGGCTCCTTCGGTCAGCGGGCCACGGTCGGCCCCGGTCAGCGGGCCACGGTCGGCCTCGGTCAGCGGGCTACGGCCGGCCTCGGTCAGCAGGCCACGGTTGGCGAGCAGGTCGAGCAGCGGCCGGGCGGCCGCGCGGATGGCGGCGACGTCGCCGGGGCCGGGCGCCGCCGGCAGCAACAGCACCGCACCTCGATCAAGAGGTACGCCCGACAGCAAGTTGACAGTGTCAGGTTCCGGTGCCGGTCGCGGGACCGGTGCCCCGTCGAACACCGCGTCCGGCACCTGGGCGACGCGGCGCAGCGTGGCGTCGGTGGCCCCGAGGAGCTCGGCCTGGATCTCGGCCAGGCTGCGCCCCTGCGCCTGGCGGCGCTTGATGGCGACGAGCTGCTGCAGGTGCCGGGGGCCGTAGAGCGCGGTCCGCCCGCGGGCCCCGGCCGGCCGGTCCAGCAGGCCGACCGTGGCGTACCAGCGGATCGCCCGCCGGTCGGGCACGTCGCGGACCCGCCCGTTAGGGGCGCCGGGATAGTCGCCGGCGTCGGCCGCGCTGGCGAGCGCCGCGGCCACCCGGGCCGCCAGCTCGTCAAGGGTCCACATCGCAGGCGTGGTCACCCCGCAATACTGACACTGTCATATGACACTGTCAACATGGTGGGCGGGAGCTCGGCGGCGCACAGCTCAACCGTGATGCAATAGCCGAAAGATGACCACTCAACTTCGTAGGCGCTCCCGTGACCAAGCGAACCGGCGGCTCGGCTTCCCGGAAAGCCGTCCGCATGTTCGCGACGGCCGTCCCGGGGCTCTCCCCGTTGGTCAACCGTGAGCTCGCGACCCTTCCCGGCGTCACGGTGGAAGGCTCGGGGTTCGACGGGCGCTCGGATGTGGCCGTCTTCGAGGCGGCGCCGGGCAGCCGTGGCGCGGTCCTCGCTCTCGGCCTGACCGAAGACGTGTTCGTGGAGGTGGGACGCACGCTGCGCGCCGAGGGCGACCGGGCGGCGTGGATCGCCGGACGGATCTGGCGGCCCGAGCGCGTCCAACGGGCGCTGGCCGTCTGGGCGGATGAGGTCCGGCCGCTCAGCGGGTCGATGACCTTCCGGGTGATCGCCCGCGTTCGTCAAGAACGCTCGTTCCTGCGTACCGAGCTGCGGCAGCGGCTGACCGAGACGATCAAGCGGAACCGGCCCAGCTGGCGGGTCGCCGACCCGGCCCAGATCGAGCTATGGATCACCGAGTACGCGCCGGGCCGGTTCGTGGCGGGGCTCCGGCTTTCCGACGCGACGATGCGCCAGCACGACGGCCGCCTCGTCGAGCGGGCGGGCGCGCTACGGCCGACCGTGGCGGCGGCGATGGTGCGCCTCGCCGGTGCGGCGAGCGGTGTGCTGGTCGACCCTTGCTGCGGGTCGGGAACGATCCTCGGCGAGGCGGTCGCGGCGGGCTGGAGCGCCAAGGGTCGGGACATCGATCCCGAAGCGGTCACGGCCGCCCGGCGCAACGTCCCCGGCGCCGAGGTGCGGGTGGGTGATGCTCGCGCGCTGGAGCTGGGCGACGCGACCGTGGGCGCGTGCGTGTCCAACCTGCCATTCGGCCAGCGGTACGGGGTTCACGGGGACATGGACGCGTGGCTGCGCTCCGTTCTCGGCGAGGTCGTCCGGGTCACGCGCCCCGGTGGCAAGGTCGTCCTGCTCGCTCCGGCGGTTCCCCGCTCCGTGGTTCCTGACCGCCTGCGCCTGCGCGACCGGTTTCCGATCCGGCTGCTGGGCACGAAGACCACGATCTGGGGGTACGACCGGACCGACGGCCCATGACCCGGTGCCTCAGTCGCTGGCCAGCTCGTCGGTCGCGGCCCGTCCGGCCTCGGTCGTGCGGCGCAGGAAGTCGGCGATGAGCTCGAGGTCGGTGTCGGCGTAGCCGGCGCAGAGTTTGTCCATCGACGTGTTCATCCCGGAGTAGAGGCGGAACACTTCCGCGTTGCGGTCACGGATGGCTCGCACCTCCACAGCACGGCGGTCGGCCGGGTGGCGATCGCGGGTGATCCAGCCGCCGCGTTCGAGCCGGTCGAGGACGCCGGTCATAGTGGCCGGATGTAGCCCGGCCCGCCGGGCCAGGGCGCTCGGGCTGAGCGGACCGTGCCGGTTGACGAGCTCCAGGCAGGCGAAGTCGCCGTCTCTGAGCTCGACCCGTGTGCCGACCTGGTGGTTGAGCAGGGATAGCTGAATGCTCAGCTCCCGCAGTGACTCCTTGATCGCAGTGGTCAACCGCCGCCGGCGCCGCTTGGCCTCCGGATCGTCACGTGTTACGGAACTCATATGGTACGGACCTCGAATCCAGATACTATGGTTCTCGTATCGTTCGGAATACAGCAGACAGGCTACCGGGCAAGGAGCAACAGATGAAGCTCACCATCGTCGCGGCGACCGGCGGTATCGGCCGGCAACTCCTCGAGCAGGCCCTCGCCGCAGGGCACGACGTCACCGCCGTGGTACGCGACCCGAAGAAGTTGCCCAGGAAGGTAGGCGCCGTCACGGCAGACCTGGCCACTGCGAGCCCGCAAGCGCTCGAGCCGGCGGTCGAAGGAGCCGACGCGGTCCTGTCCGGCCTGGGCCCGCGATCCCTTGCCGAGGCCGGCGTGGCCGAGCGGGGGACCCGAGCCATCGTCAAGGCGATGGAGGCGGCCGGCACGGCACGCATCGTCGTCGTCAGCGCCGCACCGGTCGGCACCGTGCCCTCGCCCGGCCGGCCCAACCCTCCGAAGCATGACCCGGGCGACGGGTTCCTGATGCGCCACCTGTTGAGTCCGTTGATCAAGGCCGCGATCCGCAAGCACTATGCCGACCTGGCGCTGATGGAGGACATCCTCCGGGACAGCCGCCTGGACTGGACCGTGGTACGACCGCCTCGACTGACCGACAAGCCGCTGACCGGCACCTACCGCACCGCGTACGGGCAGAACCTGCGGCGCGGCCTCCTCGTATCTCGCGCCGATGTCGCCCACCTGATGCTGCGCGTGCTCGACCAGCCCCAGACCATCAAGCAAGTCATCGGGATCGCCAACTAGCTCGGACCAAGATCGCTGTTTGTGGGCAGGATATGCAGTCACACTGCACGATCCGCCCACAAACAGCGATCTTGAAAGTACCTACGCCACGGCGATCGAGCTCGTCGGCACGTTGTAGCCCCGGATCCGCAGGAATGGCTGTTGACCTCCGAGGTCGCTCGTCTGGTACGTGGCCGTGATCGTCGTGGACTCCCCCGGCCAGAGCGAGACGTAGTTGTCGGTGTAGGAGACCGGCAACACCTCGTTGCCGCCGTTGCCGGCCGTGACCTCCGGCCGTACGAAGAACGCCAGGTTCGTGGTGCTCGTGTTCTGCAGCGTGATCGTCACCGTGTCCTGGCCACCGGCCGCTGTCCGCGCGGCCGTGGCGGTCACGTTCGGGTTCGACGCCAGGCTGTTCAGCCCGGTGAGGTTGGCGTAGCTCTTGACCGCCGTCTTGTACCAGGTGCTGCGGTTGCCGAGCACGTCGGGACTTGTCGAGTACCAGTACAGGTTGTTGCTCACCAGCGCGCCCGCAGCGTCCTTCAGCTGCAGGCGGATGAAGTAGGTCGTCGACAGCCCGGTCAGCGCCGGGATCGTGAAGAGCTGGGTGGCCGAGTTCGCCGCGGCGGTCACGGCCACCTGGGTCGTGTACTGCTGCGCCAGGTTCGGGATGTTGTACACCGTCGCCGTGGCCGTGAGGCCGGTGCGGGCGCCCAGCGTCGAGTTCACCACGGACACGCCGCGGGTCAGGTAGTCGTACGCGATGTGGACCGGCTCGTTGGCCTTCCTGGCACCGAAGTACCCACCGCCGGGCTTGAAGTAGTAGTCGTAGAGGTTCCAGTGCACCGAGGGCCACGCGTTGTTCTGCATCCAGAAAATGACGCCGAAGGACTGCGTGTACTCGTGGGAGCTCCACGCCTCGAAGAAGGACTTGGTGTTCTCGTAGTTCTGCAGCTCGGACTTGCGGGAGTAGTCCTCGACGCCATTGGTGGTGCCGTACCGGTTGTTCACTCCGTTGGTGAACGCCGTGATGTTGTCGAAGACGCTGTGCGCCTTGCCCGAGTGGTAGTTCCAGACGCTGCCGATCGGCCACAGGTCGGCCGGGCCGATGAACTTCTGCAGGCTCTCCAGCGGCGGTGGCGACTCGGTGCCCTCCTCGGCGTTGGTGCCGAAGGCGCCGCCGGAGCCGTTGCCCCACCACAGGACCGGCGGCTCCCAGACGTACGGGCCGTCCATCTTCATCCCGGCGTCCGGGTTGGACCACGTGGCGACGTTGTCCAGCGTCGGGTTCTGCCAGTGCAGCCCGGCCGCGATGTTCTTGTACATCGTCAGGTGCGCCGCGCTCGGCGGCATGTCACTGCCGAAGGCCCACATGAACGGGCTGGCGTGCGCGCGCAGGGCACGCATCTGCGTGTTCAGCGAGGCGCTGGCCACCTGCTCCTGCTCGGCCGTCCACCGGCTGTCGTTCTCCCACGCGCTGCAGCAGACGAAGCCCGGCATGATCATCACGCCGGCCTGGTCGGCCAGGTCATAGAGCTCCTGGTTGCCGAGCGTGCCTTCCAGGCGGATCGTGTTGAGCCCCATCTCCTTGACGTACTGGACGTGCGTGGCGTTGGTCTTGGTGTCCCAGCGCTGGAGCATGTCCCACATGTACCCGCCGCCGCGGAAGAAGATGTTCTGGCCGTTGACCTTGTAGCCCACGAACGATGTGCCGTTGACGACGGTCCGGTAGTCGGTGAACTGGCGGATGCCGAAGTTGATCGATCTGCTGTCCGACGTCGCACCGCCGACCACCGCCGAGGTGGCCAGCTGGTAGAGTTCCGGGCTGCCGAACTGGTACGGCCACCACAGCACCGGGTTCGTCACGTGCAGCAGCGGGAACGCCGCCGGATCGAAGGTGACCTCACGGCGCTCGCCCGCGGCCAGCGTGACGTCCTGGCTGACCGCGATGCTCGTCTGGCCCGCCTTCGTGATGGTGGCGCTGACCGTCGCGGTCACCGGGGCGCTGGTCGCGTTGAGCGCGTCGACGTAGACGGTCAGGTCGGCCGCGTTCGTCGCCGGCAACGGCAGCGTCGTCTTCACGTACGGGTCCCGCAGGGCGACCGGTCCGGTGGTCTCCAGCAGCGTCCTGCCCCACAGGCCGGCGTTCATGTCCGGCGCCTCCGGGTTCCAGTCCACCGTGCAGAACGACAGGTCCTTGCAGTCGTGGGCCGGCGGGGTCACCAGGATCGCCAGCGCGTTGGCCGCGCCCGGCCGGATCGCGCTCGTCGCGTTGTACTCGTGGACCGCCATGGTGCCCACCGCGTTGCTGTCGAGCGGGGTGCCGTTCAGCCAGATCTGGGCGCGGTAGCTGATGCCGTTGAAGCGCAGCCAGTACGCCTGATCCGGCGCGCTGGCCGACGCCGTGAACTCGCCCCGGAACCACCAGTTCTGGCGGGTCAGATCCGGCACCGACTGCAGGTTCGTGCCGAAGTAGATGTTCTGGTAGACGTTGTTGGCCACCAGCCCGGCCAGGACGGTCGATGGCAGCGTGACCGGGGACCAGCCCGCGGTGCTGTAGCCGACCTGCGAGATGGTCGAGCCGGGGTCGGTGACGGTACTGGCTGACCGTAACGCCCAGCCGGTGGTGAGCTCCGTCGAGGCGACCGTCGCCGCCTGGGCGCGGGTGCCGGCCGCCACGGCGAAGCCGACCACCAAGGTCAGGGCGACCAGGAACGTGCCGGGCCTGCGGAACCGCCTCGTCCGAGGGGTGGACATGGATGACCTCCTATGAGCCGGCCGGCCAGGAAATCTGCGTGGAGTGGTAGTAGTTGATGCCCATGATGTGCCAGCGCGGGCCTTGGGCGCCCAGGCGCTGTTTGAATGCCGTCCAGTTGTGTGTGCTCAGCGGAGACCAGCCGAGCTCGGCGATCGCGGGCAGCCGCGGGAAGGCCATGTACTCGATGTCGGCCAGCGTCCGGATGGTCTCCGTCCATAGTGGAGCCTCGACGCCGAGGACGGACGCCTCGGTCACGCCAGCGAGGAACGAGCCCGGATCCCAGCCGTACGCCGTCTTGACGTCGATGAAGCCCGCCCATTTCTGGCCGAGCACGGTGCGCGAGTTGTACTTCATGTCGAGGTAGGTGCGGCTGGCCGGCGACATGACGAGCTTGGTGCCGCGCTGGGCCGCCGCGGCGACCGTGCTGTTGCGGTTGGTGGTACCCCAGTACTGCGCGACGCTCGTGGGCAGCAGGGTCGCGTTGACGATGTCATGCCAGCCGAGGACGGTCTTGCCGTGCGCCGCGACGATCTGCTGCGCCCGGTTGATGAACGTGGCGTAGTCGGCGGCCGTGGTCGACTGCGCCTCGTCGCCGCCGATGTGGATGTACGGCCCCGGGGTGAGCGCCGCGAGCTCGCCGACCACCTGGTCGATGAACGTGTACGTGATCTCCTTGGACACGCACAACGAGCTGAACCCGACGTCGGTACCGGTGTAGAGGGGCGGGGCGATCCCGTTGCAGTTGAGCTCGGCATAGGAGGCGAGCGCGGCGTTCGTGTGCCCCGGCATGTCGATCTCGGGTACGACGGTGATGTAGCGGGACGCCGCGTAGGCCACGATCTGCCGGTAGTCGTCCTGGGTGTAGTACCCGCCCGGGTCACCGCCGACCGCCGTGCTGCCGCCGATCGTGGTGAGGTTGGGCCAGCTGTTGATGACGATCCGCCAGCCCTGGTCGTCGGACAGGTGCAGGTGCAGGTAGTTCAGCTTGTACACCGCGATCTCGTCGATGTAGCGCTCCACGGTGGCGACCGTGAAGAAGTGCCGGGCGACGTCGAGCATCGCGCCGCGGTGGGCGAACCGAGGCTGGTCGACGATGTGCCCGCCGGCCACCGGCCACGGCCCGGGCTGGACGGTCGCGCTGTCCGCCTCGGGCGGCAGCAGCTGGTGCAGCGTCTGCACGCCGGCGAACAGGCCGGCGGGCTGGTTCGCCCGGATGGCGATCGACGCGCCCGTCACGTCGAGCTGGTAGCCCTCGGCGCCCACGCTGGCCGGCGCGTCGAGCAGGAGCGCGATGCCGTCAGCCGGCGTCGGGCTGGGCGCGTCGACGACCGGCAACGGGTACCCGGTCGAGGGGCGCAGGATGCCGGCGAGATACGCGCCGATATCGGCGGCGGCGGTCGAGCCGGGCTGGGTATAGATGGTCGTGGTCGAGGTGATCGAGAAGGTGACACCGGCCGTGGCGGTCGCGCTCGCCGGTACGGGTACCACCGAGGTGAACGTAACCGCGGTGGCGGTGGGCGTGACTGCCGCGACAGCCGTACCGACGGAGGCACCCGAGGTCAGCCCGGTGGTCAGCACGACCATCAGGGCTGGCAGGAACCACCGCGTGCCAGGGACGTGCATGACGACCTCCGAGACGCTCCGGCACCGCCGTGGGTCGATCACCGGTACGGCGGTCGATGGACCCCCGCAAATGGGCGAGACCGACGCTAGTACCTCCGCATTAGTAAGGCAAGCTGCTTAACAATCTTGCCCGGTCAGCGCCGCAAGCGTGCTGCCTGTCGATGCGCGTCCAGGCCGTCGAGCACCCGGCTGGCGAGGGTGCAGAGCGACTCAACCTCGTCGTGGGACAGTACGGCGAACCACCCGGCGACCGCCTCGAAGTCAGCCTCGTCGCGCTGGCGCCAGTAGTCCTCGTTGGCCGCGGTGGTGATCAGTCGGAGCCGGCGCTTGTCGGCCGGGTCCGGCTCCGCCCGCAGGAGACCCTTGCGCTGCAAGGCGGCGACCAGCTGCGCAGCGTTCTGGTGGGTGGTGCCCAGCGCAGCGGCGGCCTCACCAAGCGACGGCCGGCCCAGCCCTGCCACGACGGTCAGCAGCGCCGCCTGCTGGGTGGTCAACCCGTCCGCCCGGAGCCGGTCGTCCATCAGGTAGCGCAGGGTCTGCGCCAGGAGCAGGACGGTCCGGAACGCCCGGACCGGCGGTGGCGCGGAGGACATGTGCAATATATTACCGGTCGTCGTCAGCAATATATTGCAGGTCATGCGCAAGAGTGTCGCCGCCGTCGGCACGTCGATCTTCTTCGTCCTGGCGCCCGGTCTGGTCGCCGGCCTGGTTCCCTGGTGGCTGACCGGCTGGCGGATGCGCCCCACCGCACTGCCGCTGCGCGTGGTGGGGCTGGTGCTGCTCGCGGCCGGCATCCCGGTACTCGTGTCGGCGTTCGTACGCTTCGTCCGCGAGGGCGCCGGCACGCCCGCCCCGGTCGCCCCGACCGAGCACCTCGTCGTCGGCGGGCTCTACCGGTACGTGCGCAATCCCATGTACCTGGCCGTCCTCGCGGTCATCGTCGGCCAGGCGCTGCTGTTGGGACAGCCGCGCCTGCTGGTGTACGCCGCCATCGCCGGTGCCGCGATGGTCGCCTTCGTCCTCGGTTACGAGGAGCCGACGCTGCGCCGCCAGTTCGGCCCGGAGTACGACGCCTACCGCCGGGCGGTGCCGGGCTGGTGGCCGCGCCTGCGCCCCTGGCGGCCGGACTAGGCCGCCGACTCGGCGGCCGGACTAGGGTGCCGGCTCGGCGAGCGGGAGGCGCACCTCGGCGCGTACGCCCGGGTCGGCGTCGGTGAGGCGGACCGTGCCGTGGTGCCGGCGGACAAGCTCGCGCACGATCGCCAGGCCCAGCCCCGCGCCGCCGCCGTCACGGGCGCGCGCGTCGTCGAGCCGGGTGAAGCGGTCGAAGACCCGCTCCCGGTCGGCGGGCGCGATGCCCGGCCCGTCGTCGCTCACGCTGACCACCGCCGAGCCACCGTCGCGCACCGCAGCGAGCCGGACCGCGCCTCGGGCGTGACGCACGCCGTTGTCCACCAGGTTCATCAGCACGCGGGCGAGCGCGTCCGGGTCACCCTCCGTCCACAATGGATCATTGCCGGCCTCGGCGCACACTGGGACCGCGGCACCGGTGTACCGGTCGGCGAGCTCGGACGCCAACCTGCCCAGCTCGACCGGCTCCCGGCGGGCCAGCGGAACCTCCTCGTCGGCGCGGGCGAGCAGGAGCAGGTCGTCGACCAGCCGGCTCAGCCGCTTGAGGTCGGCGAGCAGGTCGGCGGTCGGCGCCGGCTCCCCCAACCGCTGCGCGACCTCCAGCTCGGTGCGCATGTTGGCTAACGGGCTGCGCAGCTCGTGCGCTGCGTCGGCCACGAACGCCCGCTGCCGCGCCCGGACGGCGGCGAGCCGGTCGAGCATGTCGTTGAGCGTCACCGCCAGCCGGTGGATCTCGTCAGTGGACGCCGGCACCGGCAGGCGGTCGGCGCCGCCCGCTCCGGTGATGGTCTCGGCGCCGGCGCGCAGCGCCTCGACCGGCCGCAGCGCCGCACCCACCGCGCGCCAGGCCAGCACCGCCGGGGCGAAAACGACGAGGGGGTACGCGAACAGCAGCGTCGAGCGAAGCACCGCACGGCTCTTCTGCAGCTCGGCGACCGGGCGCGCCACGATGACGGTCTGCGGGTCGTCGCGCGGACCGGCCGGCACGGCCACCACTCGCAGGGGCCCGCTCATCCCCGTCCGCTCGCCGTCGATGTACCGGGCGCGCCCCGCCCGTACCGCCGGCAGCTCGTCCTGGTGCAGCAGGGGCACCAGCCGGTCGGCGCCGATCGACGCCGACCGCACCCGGCCCTGGGCGTCGACCACCTGTACGAGCTGGCCGCTGGCCACCGGTACCGGCTCGGGCAGCTCGCGCGCATTGACCAGCGCCGCCACGTCTCTCGCGGTTCCCAGGGCCTCGTCGTCGATGGTGCGCTGCGTGACGTACCCGAACGCGGCGATCAGGACGATGCCGCCGAGCGCGAACCCGAGCGCCAGCCCGCCGGTGCCGATCACCAGCAGCCGGGTACGCAGGCTCCACCGCCGCCATGCGCGCATTGCTTATCGCCTCCGAGCGGCCAGCCGGTACCCGGCCCCACGCACGGTCTCCAGCAGGTCGCGGCCCAGCTTGCGCCGCAGGTAGCCGACGTAGACCTCCACCGCGTTCGGGGCCGTGTCGGCCGCGGCGTCCCACACGTGGTCGAGCAGCTCGATCTTTGACACCACCTGGCCGGGGCGGCGCATCAGGTACTCCAGGAGTGCGTACTCCCGGGTGGTGAGCGGGACCTCGGCGTCGGCGAGGGTGACCCGCCGCCCGGCCGGGTCCAGTGTCAGCTCGCCGACCTGCAGCACGGCGGGGCGCTCCGGAGCGCCGCGGCGTAACAGCGCGCGCAGCCGGGCCAGCAGCACCACGTACGAGAACGGCTTGGTCAGGTAGTCGTCGGCACCGCAGTCCAGGCCGTCGGCCTGGTCGTACTCGCCGTCCTTGGCCGAAAGCATCAACACCGGCAGCCAGTTGTCCTCGGCCCGTAGCTGGCGCACCACCCGGTAGCCGGACAGGCCCGGCAGCATCACGTCGAGGATCATCGCGTCGTACCCGCCGTGGCGCGCCAGCTCCAACCCGGTCGGCCCGTCACCGGCCACGTCCACGGCGAAGCCCTCGGCGGACAGGCCGCGCTGCAGCGCCTTGGCCAGCCGAGCCTCGTCCTCCACCACCAGCAGCCGCACGCCGTCTAGCGTGTCATGCGCGCCGGGTCCCGCGACCGACCTCTCAGCCCTTTCACAGCGGTGGCGCAGCAGGATCGTCGGCAGGAGGTGTACCCATGTCGATCTTCACGTCCCGCCCGGCCGCTCGGTGGCTGGCGCCGGTCGCGGTCGCCGCCGCCGTGATCGGTATCGGGGCCGGGGTGAACGCGCTGACCGCATCCGCCGCGCCGAACCTGCCCGCCCGCAGCGCCGCGCAGCTCCTCGTGGACCTGCAGACCGCCCGCCTCGACGGGATGTCCGGCACGGTCGTGCAGACCGCCGACCTGGGCCTGCCGGCCCTGCCGTTCCTCGGCGGCCAGGGCAGCTCCAACCTGACGTCACTGGTGTCCGGCCAGCACACGCTGCGGGTCTGGTACGCCGGACCGCACTCCGCCCGCATCGCGCTGCTCGGCACGCTCGGCGAGTCCGACATCATCACCAACGGCACCGACCTGTGGCTGTGGGACAGCCGCGCCAACACGGCGACCCACCGGACGCTGCCCGCCCATCAAGGCAGGGCGGACAAGGGGGCGGACAAGGGGTTGGACCCGAACGCGCTGCCGAAGACCCCGCAGGAGGCCGCCGACCTGGCGATCGCGGCGATCTCCCCGAGCACGGTCGTGACGACCGGATCGAACGCGCGGGTGGCCGGGCGCCGGGCGTACGAGCTGATCCTCAGCCCGCGTGACACCGCCTCGCTGGTCCGCGAGGTACGGCTGGCCATCGACGCCTCGCAGCACGTGCCGTTGCGGGTACAGGTCTTTGCCCGCGACCTGGAGACGCCGGCATTCGAGGTGAAGTTCACTGCGGTCAGCTTCAAGCGGCCCGACCCGGCGCAGTTCACCTTCACGCCGCCGCCCGGGGCGAAGGTGATCGAGGAGCCCACGGCCACCGACAAGACGCCGCCAGACAAGGCGTCGCCGGACAAGCACGCCGGAGCTCCGAACGGGCAGTCCGGCCCGCCCCAGGTGACGGTGGTCGGCAAGGGCTGGACGAGCGTGCTGGTGGCTCGGCTGCCGAAGGACATGACGCCGGCGGGCGGCGACGCCAAGGGCGACTCGCCCGGCGGCCTGCCGATCCTCGACGCGCTCCCGACGGTCAGCGGCTCCTGGGGCTCCGGGCACCTGCTGCGCAGCCGGCTCTTCAGCGTCCTGCTCACCGATGACGGCCGGTTGCTGGTCGGCGCGGTCAGCCCGGAGCGCCTGCAGGAGGTCGCGGGCGACCCGGCCGCCGCGCTGAAGGCGCCTACGAAGTGAGTGACGGGCTGGCCGTCGAGTCGTACGGGCTCACCAAGCGGTTCCGCCGCCAGGTCGCGGTCAACGCCGTCGACCTGGCGGTACCGCGTGGCGCGGTGTACGGCTTCCTGGGTCCCAACGGCTCCGGGAAGACGACCACCATCCGGCTGCTGCTCGGGCTGATCCGGCCCACCGCGGGCGGGCATGCCCTCCTGGGCCGGCCGATGCCGCGAGCGGCGGCCGCGGTGCTGCCCAGGGTCGGCGCGCTCGTCGAAGGGCCGGCGTTCCACCCGTACCTGTCGGGTCGAGCGAACCTGATGCGGCTCGACGCCGCGGACCGCACGGCCGACCCGGCGACCGCACCGCGGCGGGTCTCCGCCGCGCTGGAACGGGTCGGCCTGCTCGCGGCCGCGGCGAAGCGCTATCGGGCGTACTCCCTCGGCATGCGCCAGCGGCTCGCGCTCGCCGCCACGCTGCTCGCCCCGCGCGATCTGTTGATCCTCGACGAGCCGACCAACGGCCTGGACCCGCAGGGCACCCGCGAGGTACGGGCGCTGATCGCGCACCTGGCCGCGGAGGGCGCGACCGTGCTGCTGTCGACGCACCTGCTGTCGGAGGTCGAGCAGATCTGCACCCACGTCGGCGTGATGCATCTGGGCCGGCTGGTCGCCCAGGCGCCGCTGGCGCAGCTGCGCGCCCAGGCGGTCCCCCGGGTACGCGTCGACACCGACCAACCCGCCGAGGCGGCCCGCGTGCTGCGCGAGCTCGGACTGTCCGATGTGGACGCCGAGGTGGACCACGCTACCGGAGTACTCGGTGAGATCGCCCCGGAGAAGGTGGTCGCCGCGCTGGTCCGTGACGACGTGCCGGTACGCGGCTTCGGCGTGGTCGCGCCCGACCTGGAGGACGTGTTCGTCTCGCTGACCGGCGAGGGCTTCGATGTCAGCGGCTGAGACGGCGGTTTCCGCGCAGCCAGCGCGCTGGGCCGCGACCCCGCGGCGGCGGTTCAGCACCCGGTTCCTGCGCTCCGAGCTGTGGCTCATCTTCGGCCGGCGGCGCAACTGGGCGGGCCTGGCGGTGCTGTCGTCGGTACCCGTGATCGTCGCCACCGCTGTGAAGATCTCCCCGCCACGCGGGGGTGGCCGCGGCGAGGGCCCGGACTTCTTCTCCTCCATCACCAGCAACGGGCTGTTCGTAGCGCTCGCCGCGCTGGCGCTGGAGCTGCCGCTGTTCCTGCCAGTCGCGGTCGCCGCGATCTCGGCCGACTCGATCGCCGGCGAGGCGAACCTCGGCACGCTGCGCTACCTGCTCGCGGTACCGGTGCAGCGCACCCGGATGCTCGCGGTGAAGTACGCCGCCCTGGTCGTCTTCACCTTCGCCGCGACGTTCCTGGTCGCCGCCGTCGGTGTCGGGCTCGGGCTGGTGCTGTTCGGCGGCGGCCCGGTGACGCTGCTGTCCGGTACCCAGGTGTCGTTCGGCGCCGGCGTGCTGCGCCTGCTGCTCGTGGTCGGCTACCTGGCGGCGTGCCTGTGCGCGTTGAGCGCGATCGGGCTGTTCGTCTCGACACTGACCGAGCAGCCGATCGGAGCGACCATCGCCGTGGTCACCTTCAGCATCGGCAGCTTCATCCTCGACGCCATCCCGCAGCTGGGCTGGCTGCACCCGTACCTGCTGACGCACTGGTGGATGGCCTTCGGCGACCTGCTGCGCGACCCGATCGCCACGGACGGGGTCCGGCACGGGCTGCTCTCGGCCGGCGCGTATGTGGTGGTCTTCTGGGCGGCCGCGTGGGCGCGGTTCGCCGGCAAGGACGTCAGCAGCTGAGTGTTCGTTGCGCCGGGCGCCGGCCGGCGCGCCCGCCGTGGCGCCGTTGTGCCGCGCGTCAGCGGTGGCGCTGTTGTGCCGCGCGTCAGCGGTGGCGGGCGGAGCCGGGATGCGGCAGGGCGAGCGCGGCCTCGCCGTGGAGCTCGCGCACCTGCGCCAGCAGCTCCTCCTCGCGGAGGTTCTCCAGCTGCACCGAGGAGCCGACGGTCGCGTACGCGAGCGCGGTGATCATTATGCAGGCGAACAGGCTGATCGGCATCAGCAACGCGAACGGGCTCATGCCGCCGACGACGACGGTGTCGGTCAGGTTGACGTGGACCGGAGCGATGGCGGTGTAGTGCATGCCGCACGCCGCCAGGGCCGTCGCGGCCGCGGCCAGGAAGGTCACCGCCCCGCCGCGTCTGGCCTGGGTCCACCACAACGCCAGCGAGGAACCGGCGACGGCGACGATCACCGAGACCAACATGATCCGAGGCTCGATGCTCAGCTCTCCGCTGACCCGTACCGCGGCCACGCTCGTGTAGTGCGTGGCGGCCACGCCGACCCCGGTGACGAAGCCGCCGAGGACGATCCGCGGGAGCGAAAGCCGCCCGAACCCGACGACGAGCAGGCCGCCGGCGACCGCCACCACCGCGAGCCCCAGGCCGGCCGCGGTGATCGGAAGGTCATAGCGGATCAGCGTGCCGGGCACGTCGAAGCCGAGCATGGCCATGAACTGCATCAGCCAGATCCCGATGCCGCCGATCGCGACCGCGGCGACAATGAGCCACCGGGCCCGCGAGAGCCCGGTCGACTGCCGGGCGCGGTCGACGAGCACGAGGCCGAGCAGCCAACCGAGGAACGACACGATGAAGGCCAGCGCCGGGTTGATCCAGCCGTGCGCGAAGTGGTCTACGTGCGTCATCCGGCGATTGACCCATGAGGCGTCCGGCCGGCATCGGACACCGGGTCCGCCATCGCGCCTACCGCTTGGACGCGCCGAGCGCGCTGTCTATCCCGCCGCTACCCGGCGACTATTCCGTGTCACTGGCCAGTGATGCGCCGGACGTACCCGGTGTGCCAGACGTGCCCATCGTGCCGGTCTCGTCGCTGCCGTCGCGTCCGGCGGCTCGTTCCGCGTGGGCCATCGCACGCTCCTCTCGTCCCATCCGTCTGATACCCAGGCGTTTGCTCGTGAAGCCGGTCGGGTAGGCGAAGGGATGCGCGGACGAAAGGAGTTTCGATGAGCACCGTGGTCGAATCCGTTGACGTGGCGGCACCAGTGACCGCCGTGTACAACCAATGGACCCAGTTCGAAGAGTTTCCCCGCTTCATGGAGGGCGTGTCCGAGGTCCGGCAGGTCTCCGACACCTTGACCCACTGGGTGGTGGAGATTGCCGGCGTACACCGCGAGTTCGACGCCCGGATCACCGAGCAGCGCCCCGACGAGCGGGTCGCCTGGACCTCGCTCGACGGCCCGAAGCACGCCGGTGTGGTGACCTTCCACCGCCTGGACGCGGACCACAGCAGGGTCACCGCGCAGATGGAGCTGGATCCGGAGGGGTTCGCCGAGAACGTCGCCGACAAGAGCGGCTTCCTGGACCGGCGGGTCAAGGGCGACCTGAAGCGGTTCCGTGACTTCATCGAGTCGCGGGGCGGCCGGGAGACCGGCGCCTGGCGCGGCGAGGTGGACCGTCCGCGGCCGTAGGTACCTGCGCGGCTGCGCGGCTTTGCGGCGCCGGGCGGGACCGTTCAGACGGTCCCGCCCGGTTCCTGCGTCAGGGGCAGGTGCACCGCCGACCGGGCCGGGAACACCTCCAGCGTGACCGGACGCAGCTCGCTCTCCTGACCCAGCGCGGCACCGGTGCCGGGGTTGCGGGCGTACCTGGGATGGGCGCCGCCGCTGACCTGAACCCGGATCCGGTGCCCGGCACGGAACCGGTGCGCCATCGGCCACAGCGTCACCGTGATCCGCCGTACGCCGTCGGGCCCGGCCGGGTGCGTCGCCGGAGTCACCCGGACCAGCCCGTCGCAGACGTTCCACGACTGTCCACTCGGGACGACCTCGCAGAGACGCACGAAGAGGTCGAAGTACTCGCTGTCCGCCCGCACGTGGATCGTCGCCGACACCGGGCCGATCGCCTCGACCGGCGCAGGCAGCGCCGGGCCCGTGTAGACGAGCACATCCGGCCGCGCCTCTAAGGCGCGGTTGTCCCGGACGCCCGCGACGTTGCCGACCAGGCGCGGCCCACCCACAGCGGGCGTAGGGTTTGCCGGATCGTAGACGAACCGGTCCGGCTCGCCCGCGTCCGCCTTGAGGATCCAGTCGTGCGTGTGCGCCGGCGGCGGCCAGTCCGGCAGGTCCCGCCACACGTCCGCACCGGTGACGTAGATGCGCACCGGGTCTTTCCGCAGCTCGCCCCGGTCGCCGTCGCCGGTGTGCGCCCGAAACCAGGTCACCGCCTCGCTCGCGGCGGCCCGCACCAGGCCGAAGCTGCCGTGCGTCCACGGCCCGATCGTCAGGTACGGCTGGGCGCCAGCTGCCCGCAGCTCCGCGTAGTCCTGCAGCTGCCAGAGCAGGAAGATGTCCTGCCAGCCACCGACCATCAGAACCGGTACGCCGATCTCGGCCAGCCGCGACCGGTGGCCGCGCTCCAGCCAGTACTCGTCCTCGGGCTCGTGATGGCGCAGCCATTCGCGGTAGAACGCCACCTCGGCCCCGACCGCGACGGTGTCGGCCTCGCCCATCGGCAGGTGGGCCAGGCCGCGGTGCAGCCGCGGCTGGCCGCGGGCCAGCTCGACGAGGTTGGGCAGGCGTGGCCCGGCCTGCGCGTCGAGCAGCGCGGCCCAGGTGAGCACGGTGTCGAGGGAGAACGAGCCGCCCGGGTACGTCGCGTCGCGGAACTGTGAGGCGGTCACGATCGTGGCCATCGCCTTGAGCTGAGGACCGGCGTCGGCGGCGAGCGCCCACTGGACGAAGCCCACATAGCTCGGGCCGTACGTGCACAGCTCGCCGTTGTACCATGGCCGGTCCGCCAGCCATTTCAACGTGTCGATGCCATCGGAGCGCTCGTTGCGCATCGGCTCGAACTCCCCGCCCGAGTCGAAGGTCCCCCGGCATGACTGCAGCAGCACGTGGAACCCGCGCTCGGCGACGGTCCGCACAAGCCATTCGACCGGCCGACCCCGCCCGTACGGGGTACGGACGAGGATCGTGGGTGCGTTGGGGACATGGGGGACGTAGTGGTCGGCGCGCAGGATGACGCCGTCACTCATCGGTATCCCGATCCCCCGCACCACGTCGACCCGTCTCGTGGACGGTGGGGGCAGGCGCAGCACTTGACCGATGGCACGACCCAGCAGGCTCACCCGACCATGATGCCTGGGCCGGCCCCGTGCTGCCCGTCGCCGGTCCGCCGGCCGCGTAGCTCGCCGGCCGCGTTGCTCGCCGGCCGCGTTGCTCGCCGGCCGGGCCGGCGGCCTTAGCGGCCGGCGAGCAGGCGGTTGACCATGCCGTCCAGGTCCAGGTGGTCGCTCTCCCGGCCGCGGGGCACAGCGACGTACGTACGCCTCAGGAAGCGCACCAGGACACTACGCGGGACTTCGAACAACGCGTTGCCCTCGGGCGAGGACAGTACAAGCGTGATGAAGTCGCCCCGCCGGCTCGCCCCGCTTTCGGGAGGGCGGGCCCAGGGCCAGACCCGCACGTCGCCGACGCCGGCCGGCTCGTCCAGGCCGGTCAGGAGGAGCTCGCGGGCAAAGGACCACCTCACCGGCTCTCCACCGGTCGACTCGGCGTGGAACAGCACGTGCACGGCGTACGGGTCGTCCGGGTCATACCGAAGGCTGGCCCGTACCGGCAGGGCGTCGGCGTCCCGCGCGACGAGCCACAGGGAGGTCTCGACCTCGACGGTCGATGGTCGAATAGCGCTCATCGTCGCACTCCCCCGGAGCCCCAGGGTCGATCCGTTCGGCGTTTGCCACCACCCGGATACCCTGGGAGGCAGGACCTGACACGCGGCGGCCGAGCCAAGGTGCGCACCGCCACGCCGATCGGGTACAGTTCCTAGCGCGTTACGGGCGATTAGCTCAGCGGGAGAGCGCTTCGTTCACACCGAAGAGGCCACTGGTTCGATCCCAGTATCGCCCACCAAAGTTGGCAGTGCGCGAACCGCACGCTTGCTGCCGGAGAGGGCTGGTCCGTCGAGGGCCAGCCCTTCGTCGTGGCCGGCGAGTGGCAGTTTGAAGATCGGCCGGACGGCGTCGTCAGCGACGATCACGATCTCTTTGATCATGGCTTCGCACATGGCCTTACGCGCGTTGGAGACACCGCTGGCGATGATCTCCCGGATCCGGTCGCGGATCTTGGTCTGATCGGCGGGGGCGAGTGTCTGCGGCGGCTGTTCAAGATCGATTTCTAGTTGGGCCTTCCGGCCGCGGAGCTGTTTGCTCTGGGTCTTCAGGGTGGCGAGCCGGTTGCGGACGTGGGTGTCCTCGTCGTCGAGGGTGCCTTTCTCGAATGCGATGAGGTAGCGGTCGATGGCGGCGCTGGTGTCCTTGAGCTCGCGGGTGACGGCGGCGAGTTCGTCGCGTAGCCGGGAGCTGTCGGCGGCGTGCTGGGCCTGGAATTCGGCGACGGCCTTGGCGATGAGGTCGCCCTGGTCGGTGTAGAAGTCCAGCAACGCGGTCGTGATGGCAGTCTCGATGGTGTCCGCGTTGAACCGGTGGATGTCGCAGCCCGCCTTGGTGCCGTACCGGACGCGGCTCCAGCAGGTGTAGTAGCGGTAGCTGTTGGTGCGGCCGTGGGCGGCGGTGCCGACATAGCCGCGCCCGCACTGGGGGCAGCGGATCAGACCGGTGAGCATGTACTCCGACGGGTTGGCCGCGCGCTGCCCGATCTGGGTGGAGCGCTTGCCGAGGATCCGCTGGGCCAGGTCGAACTGCTCGACGCCGATGATCGCCGGGTGGGCATTCGGGACGGCCATGTCGCGGAAGCGTTTCTCGCCGAGGTAGATCCGGTTGGTGACGATGATTTCCACCGTATGTGGTGACCAAGGCTTGCCTGCCCGGGTGCGCAGGCCCTGCTCGTTGAGCAGGTTGGCGATGGCCTTGGTGCCGCGCCGGTCGCGGGTGTACCGGTCGAAGATCTGGTGGACGGTGCCGGCCTCGACCGGGTCGGGGACGAGCCGGTCGGCATCGCGGTCGATGCGGTAGCCGAACGGGCGTGCGCCGCCGGTCCACAACCCCTTGGCGGCCTTGCGTTCCATGCCGTTGATGACCCGGTCGATGATGGTCTCGCGTTCGAACTCGGCGAACACGCCGAGCATCTGCACCAACATGCGGCCGACCGGGGTGGAGGTGTCGAATGGCTCGGTGGCCGAGCGGAACACGACCTCGGCCTCGTCGAGGTCGTCGAGCAGGGTGGTCAGGTCGCGTAGGCTGCGGGAGAACCGGTCGACTCGGTAGACCAGCAGGGTGTCAAACAGCCCCGCCCGGGCGGCGCGTAGTGCTTTCTGTAGTTCGGGCCGGTCGGTGCTGGCGCCGGAGGCGTCGTCGGAGTACACGGCGACGATCTGCCAGTCGCCGGGCTGGGAGGCGACGAAGGCGCGCAGCTTGGTCTCTTGCGCTTCTAGGCTGAATGGCTGGTGGTCTTCGTCGGTGGAGCGGCGGATGTAGATGGCGACCCGCCGGCTGGTGGTCTCCTCCCGGCGCGTGGCCAGGCGTCGTCGATGCTTACTGGTCATCTCGTGCCTCCAATCCTGGAGTCGTTGCGCGCGACTGGTGCGGACCGGGCGCGGCCAGGGTCGGCTGCGTCCGGCCCGTCATTCACGCGGGTGTGTCGTGCTGGTGGTCGTGCCACCAGGAGGCGATCATCGTGGCGATCGCGGTGACCGCCTGTCGCTCGTCGTCGCCGTCCACATCTGGTGGGGCGACCCGGATCGCGGTGCGGCGGCGTCGGCCAGCCTGCGACGCCCTCTGACCGCCGTGGTCGCTGGCTGCCGATCGGTGCGGTGGCTCGCCTTGATCGGATACGGCTTCGGTCTGGTCTGCGTGCTGCCGCTCGTTGCGGCCATTGTGGACAGTCAAGGGCAAGTGGCCCCCACGCCCGACTGGCCGTGTTCGCACCAACCAAATGCCCAACAGAAGCCCGGTTCGCCGACGTGCCGGCGGATGAGTTACCCAACAGCGCCCAACAGCACCGCTTGGCCACGCACCGGCGCCCAGGCCGTCCCTCCCCCATGGGGTGGGGGAGGGACAGCCCCGCGAACGCGACCAGCCGAGGGCCGCCCGAGACTGATGACTCTCCGCGCCGCCGGTGAGGTATCGCAGATGTTGTTAGCCCCGGGGGCACTCACTGCAAGGGAAAAGACTCTCGGACCCCCGACGGCCTTCGCCGTCGGGGGTCTTTCTGTGTTTGTCGGGGTGGCATGGGCATCAGTCGGGCTCATGATCGTCCGGCTGGTCGCGGTCAGTCTCGGGATCGCCTCGCCGTCGATGGTGACCCGGAGGGTCACCCGGCGGGTGGGCTGGTGGTAGCGGACCTGGAGCTGGAATCCGTCGAAGAGTTCACGCTCGACGTCTTCGGGCAGCCTGCCAAGATCCGTTTCAATGATCGGCAACCGGTCAAGCAGGCGCGGATCGCCCAGAGTGGGCGCTTCCGGCCGCGTGGTCAGGCCGCTGAGCTGGGCCTCCAGGCTCTTCCGTTGGGCCGCGATCTCGGCGAAGCTGTCCCGGAGTTGGCCGCGCCACTGCTGGTCGATGTCCTCGTCGCCGGTGGGCCGGTATTCGCGCAGTTCCTTGACGACGTTGGCCTGCTGTCGCTCCAAGTCCCTGATCTTGGACCGAAGCGCGGTCGCCCTCGCTGCGGTTCCGTCCTCGACGACTGGTTCCTCAGCCCGGCTGGCGACGAGTAGAGCCTCGCGCTCCGGGCCGAAGATGCGGCGGGAGAAGAATCTGCGGACCAGTTCGAGGAGCTTGTCCTCGCGGACCCAAAGGCTCTTGGGGTGCGTGGCGAACCAGTCCTTGCCGGCGTGGTGGGCGGGCACGGCCTCGCAGGCGTAGTAGCTGTAGCCGCTGGAGACGCGACGGGTCTTGCCGTAGAGGCGCCGCCCGCACAGCTCGCAGATGACGTGGGAGCGCAGGCGGTAGGTGCGGGTCGTGGCGGGGTGGTTGTTGGGCTGGTCGCTGGTACGAGAGCCCTTCTTGCTCTTGCCGATCGGGGTGCCGGCTTGGAACTGGGTCTTCGTGGTCAGCGGCTCGTGCGTCGGCTTGCTCGACCAGATCCATTCGCTTGGCGCGTTCACCTTCCCTGCGACGCCTCGGTCCCGGCGTGGGTTCTTACGCCGGTTGTAGACCATGTAGCCGGTGTACTTGGGGTTGCACAGGACGTCGCGGACGGAGCCCTTGGTCCAGGCGCCGACGGCGCGCCGTCCTCGGCCGAGGATCGGCTCGGGCGGTGGGTACTGGTCGGGGTCGAGGTTGAGCCGGTCGGCGATCTCGTCGTAGGACAGCTGCTCGGAGACTCGCCAGGTGTAGATCCGGGTGACGACGGGACCGCGTAGTGGGTCGCGGACGAGGCGGCGCTTGACCTTGCCGAGTGCGGCCTTGGCGGGCACCGGGTGTTTCTCGACGACGACCTGGTATCCGTAGGGCGGCTTGCCGATGTTGAAGCCTTGTTCGGTGTGCTCCATCAGCCCACCCCATGCCTTCTCCAGCATGTCGAGCACGTACCACTCGGCGATGGCCTGTTTGACCCGGCGGGTCAGGATCGGCGTGGCCCGTTTGCGCGCCATGACACCGCTGGCGCTGGGTAGCGCGTCGGCGGTGATGCCTTCGTCGGCGGCGAGCAACGCGACCCCGGACTGCTCCAGCTCGTATTCGATCTTCGTGCCGAAGTAGGTGACCCGGGCCAGCCGGTCCACAGACTCGCAGACCACCGCGACGAACCGGCGGTTCGGATGGCGAGCCTCCTCCAACAGATCGGTCACGCCGCCGTCGCGTGGGACGGGGACGTTGAACATCTCGTGGGCGTCGCTGTGTCCACGCAGTTCGAGATTGGTACGGCCAGACTCGACGTCCCAGAAGAACGCGACGATGACGCAGTACGGCGGCAGTGCCTCCCGGCAGCGGGCCAGTTGGCGTGGGATGGACAGCGTGGGGTCTTGGTTGTCCTTGTCCGAAACCCGGGCGGCGAACGCGACCGGGACCATGACCGGGCCGGTCTCGACGTCGCCAGGTTGGTTGGCGACCGCGACGCCGTGCAGGTAGGACAGCACGTCCTCGTGGCCGCCGTCGAACGGGTCGACAGCGGTCACGAGGGCGTCGTCTACTGGTTGGCGGGGTCGGGGTGATCGGCGATCCATCGCAGAACCTTCCGCATGATCTGGGCTTGCCGGCGCCGCAGTGCCTGCCCTGCGGGTCCGTCCAACTTGACGAACTCGATGCGAACCTCCAACAGTGCATCGTCGGAGTGGGGCTGGGCGGCCTGGCGGGCCTTCGGCCGGGCGGCGGCACTGTAGCTTGACTCAGTGCCGTGAGACCACGATGTTGTGGCCTCGTTTTCGGCGACTCGTGATGGGTCGCGCAGACCGTTGCGGCGCCGGCGTTTGGGTCGCGGAGGGTCGGTTTCGTCGCGGGGCGAGTCGCGGTCAGTCATGGCGACCCGCCTTGGCTGTGAAGACCATCAGGTCGATGTGCAGGACCTGACGGTCCGGGGTCGACGCGGCCTGGCTGGCCGCGTGGGTGGCTTCGGCTTCGGTGGCGTAGTACAGGAACTGGTCGCCTTCGCCGGGGGCGCTGACGGCCACGATCTGCAGCACGTGCGTGAATCCGGCGCCATCGGCCGCGGAGCGCAGGGTGCGCTCATGGTCGGCGAAGGTGGCGCCCGGCTCGGTGTGGTTGCCGGGCCGGACAGCGGCGATGACGCAGGCGTCGCCGCTCATCATCAGCCGGCAGGCCGTGAACAGGTCGGCGACCCGGTCCACGTGGGACGGCCGGGCGGTGCGCGGCCAGTGCAGGGTGACCAGGCTGACCGGTTGGCTGATCTGGTCGAGTTCGGCGAGGCGGGCGGGTTCGGTGATGGCCAGGTACGCGCGGCCGGTCTCGGTCGCCGCACCGTGCAGGTACGTGTCGTGGTCGAAGTCGACGACGGTGTCGCCGCGGCGGGTGTAGACGAGGACGAGTCGCCGGGCGAGTCGCGACGCGAATCCCGCGCCGGGCTGGGTCGCCGGCTGGTCGTCGTCGCGGTCGTCGAGTCGCCACACGGTGATGGGTACGTCGCCGGCAACCCGAGGTGAGTCGTCGCGGGTCGCGGCCGGGTCGTCGATCTCGATGGGGCGGTGGTCTGACGGTTGCGGGTAGCGATCTGAGTGAGCAGTCATGGGGCGGGTGGCCCCCGTGCCGGGCTGGCCGTGTTCGCATCTACCAAATGCCCAACAGTTGGCGCGCTCGCTTGCGGTGTTAGCGGGCCGCTACCCAACACGGCCCAACAGTTGGCGCGCTCGTTTGCGGTGTTGGCGCGCCGCTACCCAACAGTGCCCAACAGTTGGCGCGGTGTTGTTGAGTGGCCGCGCCCAACAGATGATGCGGCCGGCCCAACAGGTACGGCGGCGTGGCTGTTGGGTGGACAACAGAACTGGATCACGCTTCACCGGACGGCAACGCGGCTGCGGCTGTGACCGTCGGCGTTGCGGCCGGGACGGGTCAGATGGTGTCGTCGCGGTGCAGGTTGGCGATGCGCGCGCGGAGCTCCCCGACGACCTCGGCGCCTGCGGCGTCGAGTTCGGGACGCCGCCGCCGGTAGACGAGCCACGCCACCAACGTGACCAGCAGGTATAGGACGGCCACGGCGGCGAGCACCAGGTCAGCGATCCATGCTGCGCTCACCAGGGCCATCCACGCGGCGGGGACGCGGCTGCCGATGACCGCAAGCATCCCGGCCGCCGCCGCGGCGACAACCAGGCCGAACGCTCCGTACACGGCCATCTGGGCGACGCGCCGGCGGATGTGCGCGGTGTGGTCGGGGCGGTAGACGCGCGGCGGCATGCCAACCAGTGTGCCGCCCCACGGCGCGCTTGCGCCGCCTGCGGCCGGCCCGAAACGATGCGGCGATCTTGGCGCCCAACAGCACCCAACAACCCGGTGACCTGCACTGTTCGGCGGCCACCGGCTCGCGTCAAGCGCGCCGACGAGCTGTTGGCTGTTGGCCGCGCAACGCCCTGACCTGCGCCAACACGCCACACCCGTTGATCTTGTTGGTGGGTGGCGTTGGGTTGGCGTGCGCGGATGGGGGTCTCGTACCGCAGCAGCGCGGTACCCGCACCCTCCGCGAGGCTCACATGTCTGCATCAGACTGGCCGTCGTCGCCGCTGGACGCGGCGCAACGCGCCTTCACCCTGCTCGTCCAACCACCCAGCCACGTCGGGTTCGACGGCCGCGGCTTCGATGGCCTACCGGACGAGATCCTGCCGCTTGACCACCTGCGTGACCTGCTGCTTTCACCGAAGACGGGCGTCGAGGTCCGCGACGCGGTGTGGCGGGAACTGGTCGTGCGGGCCCGCCGCGACGGCCCCGCCTGGGTGGTCGCCGCGGTCGGCGTGGCCATGCCCGGCCTGCGCCGCATCGCCGGCCTGCTGGCCGCCGGCTGGCGCGGCGACACCGACGACCTGGACTCCGAGCTGATCGTCGGGTTCGTCGCCCGGCTCAAAACCATCGACCTGGACGTGCCACGCATCTGCGGCCGGCTCATCGACGCCGGCCTGCGCGCGGCGCGCAAGGCCCGCGACGCCGACTCCGACGCCCAGCTCATCCACATCGAGGCCACCGGCCCGATCGCGCCGATCCAGCCGTGGGACCACCCCGACCTGGTCCTCGCCCGGGCGGTCGCCGCCGCGGTCATCGACGCCGACGAGGCCAACCTCATCGCCGCCACCCGGCTGGACACCGCCACCGTGGCCCAGGTCGCCGACCAACTCGGCATCGCAGCGAGCACGGCCAGCGCCTGGCGGGCGAAAGCCGAACGGCGCCTCGCGGCGGCGATCTCGGCCGGGGAACTCGCGTTCATCCCGTTGCGGCCACGCCGCCGGGCCAACACCTCGACCAACACGGCCACTGAGGGGCCACGGATCTTCCGGACACGGAACCCACTAAGGTTCTCTTCTGGAAGAGAGGTTCGTCATGTCGAACAAGCGCCGTTCATTCACTCCTGAA